>Ga0247723_1000430_pt1 | contig 29072 bp, 49 predicted proteins | sample MSEWelMarce5H_FC_FD_189079 | JGI IMG/M metagenome (GOLD analysis project Ga0247723, IMG submission 189079) | Subsurface sediment microbial communities from gas well in West Virginia, United States - MSEEL Well Study Marcellus 5H_FC | ecosystem: Environmental > Terrestrial > Deep subsurface >... | reverse complement strand
CCTCATGACCAACTAAAGTTTGACGAGGCTACCAAGGGTTATCAGGTTGTAATTTTCGACAACTATTTGAACTGTAGTTTCCCTGAAAATCCAAGAGACGATGAGATTGCAAGATGGGCGCGCATCCAACCGTGGCTTATCCGACTTCGCTCAAATGGCAAAGCTGTAATCATGATTCATCATGCCAACAAAGAAGGGAAAGCCGAAGGTACTCAGCGAAAAGAAAACACAATGAACAACGTGATTGCTATTAGGCCAATCGGTCGTAGCTCTGATTCTACTCGGATGGAATTAGTCTTCGAGCGCATGAGAAATCTTTGGGGCGATGACCTCTCCCCTATTGTCATTGAACTTATGAATAACGCTGACGGCAAAATGCACTGGGCATGGAACGAGGCTGAAGATGACAGAATTGTGAAGGTTCGAAAGATGCTTGCTCAAAGGTTACCCGTTGCAGAGATCGCAAAGGCTTTGTGTGTAGATGTTTGGGATGCCATTGAATTGGTTGAGAAGTCTAAGGGAGGTATTTGATATGGAACATTGGGAGCGTATACAGATGGAAAATATGACTGCTCAAGAATGGGCTAATCACAAACACAGTTTTGAATACGTAAGCTCAAAATGGCTCTACAGTAAATCCAAGACCGAGGGGCTACCTTACTATAGGTCGATGCTAGATCGTTTAACAGCGAGTAACCTCGTGGCTTGGGTGAAGGCTGTGGATAGTAGCCTGACAGTATTATTAGCTGACCAGGATTCCGACCTATCGGCTACCGACAGAGACAATCTGGCCTGGGACATGGCCGAACAGTCGTTGGTTTTAGACAACAAAATCCCCCCTCATTGGACTGCTAAAACTAGTTGCCCTTTGTGTGGAGATATGCCGTGTGCTCCAGGCAGAGAGAATCATCCCTGTCCTTGGGACACAACAGACATCGGCAGAGTGGCTAGAGAAATTAGAGGAATAGAATAAATGGAACCAGGAATCTACTACGACATATCACACGAAGACTATCTAAAACTTGATGCTCTATCAGCATCTCGCCTAAAAGATTTTCGAAAATCTCCAGCTCACTACAAGCACAGTTTAGAAAATCCAAAGAGTCAAACTGATGCGATGTTACTCGGCTCTTTTGTTCATGCGCTAGTCCTTGAACCAGCTAAGGTTGTTGATAAATACCTTTCACTACCAGAACTAGATTACCGTTCACCAAAAAATAGAGAGATTCGAGATAACCTCATAGCTGAAAATCCTGGTGTAACTTTTCTAAAACAAGACGACTGGCAGAAAGGGTTTGACGTATCTCGCACAGTGTTGGCTAACAAGAGAGTCGATAAGATTCTTAGTGGCGCAAAGGTAGAAGTATCAGCAGTCTTTGAGATTGAAGAGATACTTTGCAAGGCTCGTTTCGATATCTGGAATCAAGAGATAGGAGTTATTGCTGATATTAAAACATGCCAAGACGCATCGTTTAATTCGTTTGCTCGTAACGCTTATCAGCGTGGCTACCACTTTCAAGCAGCGTGGTACAGAGAGGCGGCTAAGATTCTTGGCCACGACCTAAAAGGATTTGCAATCGTAGCAGTTGAAACCAATGAGCCTTACGGAGTTAAGGTTTATGAAGTTTCCCCACCTGACATGGATAAAGCCATAGAGCAGACAAGGAAACACATTCAACTATACCGCGATTGTAAAGCAACAAATAGCTGGCCGAGCTACGGAGAGGACATTGAAGTTTTAACTCTTCCAACCTGGGCTGATGAACCAACAGAAAATATGGAGGTACGACAATGAATATTGAAGTAATACAAAATAGATCGACAGTTAGAATTGAACACGGCAACACAGACATTGATGAGTTCCCTCATTGGGTGCCAGTCATTATCGGATTCGGATGCAAGATAACTCTTCGCGAAGGAAAGGATGACGGCTATGTGTGCGAAGTTCACAACACTCGAAACGATACTTACTACCTATTCCAAGGACACGACTTCATGGAGTGCGTATTAGTCACAGTCAAAGCTGCGTTTCGAGACATTTTAAAAAGACAAGGGCAATAAACCATGACAACTGAAGTTATAACAGAAGTTAAACCAGAGACTCCCCCACTTCCTAAGAATGAATATCTGGAAAGTGTAGGTTCAAGTCTTTACGTAAACCCTCAAGTCTTCAAATACGGATGGCAAGTTTCAACTGCTCTGTCTAGAAGCTCGATGGTTCCCAAAGATTACAGAGACTCACCAGAGAATTGCATGATTGCATTCGACCTGAGTCTAAGACTTAACGTGTCTCCTTTTTTGGTGATGCAGAAAGTTGCGATGGTGCATGGGAAACCCTGCATGGAAGGACAACTTTGTATCGCACTAGCTAACGAGCGCGGTGGATTTGATGAGCCATTAGACTGGGAGTTTGGTGGAGAGGGAGACGCTCGGTGGTGTAAGTGCTTCACCTTCAGAGCTGGGAAAAGAATCGAGTCCTCCCCTCTTACACTAAAGCAAGTCAAAGATGCTGGATGGTACGCACAAAATAAAAACTGGCAGGTAATTACTGACCAGATGTTCCGTTACCGCACCGCATCATTCCTAGTGAAGACTCACAATCCTGGAATCATGATGGGACTAGATACTAGGGATGAGATTGTAGATGTCGCAGGTCTTCCATCAAGAGGATCGAGACGGTCGTCACTAAACGATATTGAAATTGAAACAACTAAGGAGAAAACAAATGGCAAGTCCAAGTAAGACATTCAACGTTAAAGGAATCAACGTAGCTATATGGGAGGGGGACAGAGGTCGCTCGATATCCATAAAGAAAAGCTACAAAGATAAGAATACTGGAGCATACAAAGAAGCTAAAACTTACTTTGAAAATGAACTCTCCACACTCATCTCTCTACTCAACGAAGCTAGAGATTATCTAGGTGTGGCAGAGACTCCAAAGCAGACGCGCAGAACTGAACCATTGACTGAAGATGTCACTTACATAATGCCAGAGCCACAAGTTCGGTCATTAGTTGAGCCGACATTTAACGACGACGACATACCATTTTAATTTCGCGACTCATTTTTATTTGTACCTCCATTTACCAATGATAAGAGTCGCAACGAGTTTGGGAGTCTCGTTAAAAACTCCCCCCGTGAGGGTCAAGGAATAGGATATGAAAGGAAAAGTGACATTAGATTTTGTAGTTTTCTGGCTGTGTATTCTATGGCTATTAACATCTTTTTGGACACATGTCCTAGTTTTTGCATATCAAAAACTTAACGCCTCTGGATATTTACCATGAATGAATTAAAAAAATACGAGTCAGGCACAATGATTATTGAGGTCTACTTAAAAGAAGAAAGTCAACCTTTAGTCGCTGAAGTCATTATGCACTATGACGTTATGCTCTGGCCTGAAGAGTTGGTCAGTAAGCTTATGCACAAATTCGGAGCAGAGCTTCGAGACGAACTTTACTTTGCAATCAACGGAGAGAGGGTTCAATGACACCAAAAGAGAAATTAGAAGAGAGGCTAAGGAAGACGTTGGCGAAGTTACTTAGACGTAACAACTTAAAGCGCAGAGCTACTCTACTAATGAGATGTACTGAAATTAAAAAGCAACTTAACCAATTAATAGAAGATGGACTTAAGTAAATATGAAACAGAAGACGAAATCAAAGCCGCAATCGAACGGCGGCAAGAAGCCTTGCAAGCCCTTGAGCCGTACAAAGGCTGGCACTTCAGCCAAACCAAAGAGTACAGGAAAATCGAGAGGAACCTTGCGAGGCTCAAGCACAAGCTTGAAACGTGGAAAGGCTGTGATTCAGTGGGGAGTTAGGTACGCAGATGGAACTTACATAACCTTCCAAAGCAAAGAGAAAATCAGCCCTTGGCACAGCAGGCTAGTCAAACTCGAAATCAAAGAGGTGGAGTAATGAAACCATTTATACATGCAACTAATTCAGCAAAGAAGTTTGGTGGTAAGCCAGAGGATTACCTTCCGATCCATAACTTCATGGACTCGTCGAAGGCGCACGTTCCAGACCATCGTCATAGAGCAATACTTCATACCTCTTTTGGTTGCTACGTAGCTGAAGAAGTATTTGGAACCGTAAAGGTAAATAGTGAAGGAAAGGAATACTCTCCTCGTGATATTGCTGAGCAGCATATCATTGAAGACTTAGGCTTCATTCCTACCGTTCAGGACTATCTAAACCACATGACTCTAGAGCCTTGGTTCGGTGGTGGTAAGGCGGCAAAGGAAAGAAAGACCCCCGTCAATCTTAAACCTAAAGACATTATTCAGAACGCTATAAAGGAAGCAGCAGGACAACTAGAGGCTACGCTCCTCCCTGCTATGCAAAACTTTCTAGATGAGAATCCAGAAGTTGATTCAATAGGATGGTACCAATACATCCCTAGTTTCAACGATGGCGATCCTTGCACTCTAAGGATTGGAGAATTCGAAGCTAAAGACCAAGAAGGAGAGGAAGTTTATCCAACTAAAGGAGCCGACATTTTGGAAAAGCTACGCGATGACTTCGGAGAAGATGTACTTGAGTTTGCTTTCGAAAGTGACAAGGAGATTACCCTCGTACGAGGCGACTCTAAGTTAACTGTTAATGATTATGATTGTGGGTACTAGCAGATGGTCAAAGAATTATTAATCACAGTCTTCTATTTTAGTGGCGCATTCGCCGCTCCATTTGATTCCAATGGAGTTAACATCATCCAGCCTTGCACTTGGTATAAACCTATCCAGCAAGCAACTGGAGTAAAGGTTCGTATCCACAAGTCATATCGTAGACGACATTTTGCTCCTGAGCTTCAAAGGTTAGAGGACTGGCATAAGCTCTCTTACAGAACGTTCACCTACATGCGCCGTCAACCAGCTAAGGGCGTAAGGCTTGGCATTCTTCCACCATTAGTTGATATGTCTGGCATTCGGTACATAGCAGGGCTTGCAGAAGGTGGGCGATGTAACCCGCATGGTGGTATAGCAGTGGCCAACGTACAAGAGACAAGGAGTAACGGACTGTCAGCAGTTAGAGCTTCACAAGTTGTAATTACTCACGAGCTTACTCACGCAGCTTTTGGAGTTAAGCATAACGACTCAGTGCCTAACATCATGCACTCACAAGCTGGAATGCTCGCTTACACACAAGACCTTGGATTCTTGGATTCGACTAAAGCACAGATGGAAAGTTGTTTAGGAAGAAACGGATTTTATAAAAGGAAAGCGAAATGAAAACCAAACTACTAATAGCACTAACATTACTAACAGGATGCTCTGCTCAAAGCGTAGACCTAAAGCCAGTAACCGAGGCTGTGACAAAGCAACAACAGTATTTACTCGCTGTGATTAACGCACACAACACCTTGGCAACGTGTTTGAAAGATAACGATACGATTAAGGCAATCAAGGTGTGTGTGGCTAAGAGCTATGAGAAGAAGGAAGAGAAGAAATGAGTGACGAGCTACAGAAAATAAAAGACCAGATAGTTAATTGTACTGAGAACTACAATGACCAACAGTATTACAAACAACAAGCTGATAAGGCTTATCAAGCTGGATTCTCAGACGCCACTAAAGGTTTTAAAGAGATTCTCTTTCAGCAAGAATCGGAAATTGAACAATTAAAAACGCAGGCCAAACTCCTTAAGCAAGATGTGGCTGAGTTGTTCACTAGCCTAAGCAAGCATGAGGAGGACTTGCTTAATGAATGACAAGGAACTAGCCGAAGCATTTTTAGAGTTTAGAAATAAGATTAAATGGCTAGAGGCCGAAAACTTAGCTTTGCGTGAGCGCGTTATAGTAGCAGAACAACACGAGTCAATAGCATGGCAAGCAGGATGGGATAATTGCTTTAGGCTTAGACGAGATCCTGATAAGAGATTCACTTATGCGGAGTGGAAACGGTCGCAAGATATTTTAGATTACTCAAGTATGAAAGAGATGGAGGGAAAATGACCGAGCGCGAACTGGCAATGAAGATTTTTAACGACCAGCCTAGCAACTATACGGAGATGATTTTAGAAATGGCCGAAGAAGCTGGACTGATTAAAAGATGTGAGTGCTGTAATCTTTGTAGCTATGCTGTTGAAGGTTCTTACTACGGCGTGACTTGGTTGTGTGGAAATTGCAGAGAGAACGCAGAGAGTTTGGAAGATACAGACGAATATTTAAGACGAGAGTATGAGAGGGAGAGATAAAATGCCAACGGGATACACAAACGCAATATTAGAGGGATGTACTTTTCAAGAATTTGTATGGAGATGTGCTCGTAACTTTGGAGCGTTAATAATGATGCGAGATGGCCCCATAGACGCACCCATTAAACAACAAGAAGTCGATTCGTATTATACAGAGTCTCTTGTGAGAGCCGAAGATGAATATGTTCGTTTTAACAAGCTAAGCCAAGATGAACTAAAGGCTGAATATTTAACATACGCTAAAGAGCAAGATGCGGATCGCGCCAAGGCTGAGTCAAAAAGACTTGAGGAGAAGGATAGATATCTTGAAGTTCTAAATCATGTCACAACCTGGACGCCCCCTACTCCTGAGCATCAAGGGTTAAAAGATTTTATGATTCAGCAGATAAACGAATCAATTCGATTTGATTGCGGGGACATGTCGGAATATTACGAGACACTGAGCTATGACCATTGGTTAACGAAAAAATCTAAAGATGTAAAATGGCAACTTCAGTACCACCGAGAAGCACTTGAAAAACAAAAAACACTTGTCGCGGGGCGCAATCAGTGGATCAACGCTCTTCATAATTCTGTTCCGATGCCTAATGTTTCAACTAAGGACAAGCCATGAAACCAAAATTTGAACCGCCAGAGGGGTGGGAGGTAGTAAATGACAGAGAGAAGAGATTTTACTGCTCTTTGCTTGATGATAAATACATCATCCTCCGCAAACTCCCCCCGATACCAGAAGTCAAATCAGGCGATTGGTATACTTACAATACTGGCGAGGTGATTAATGTTCATTGCATGTCCCCAGAATGGGATCAACCAAATTCCACTAAGGTGCAAGAAATCCGCTTCGCCGATGGCCGTCCTAATTGGAAGAGGGAGGGGTGATGAAGGGTATCTTCACACATGGCGGTAAAAAGTATCGCATTAATGTCTTAGGGCGTTGGTACACCTTTGAGGATCATCGGTATGTGGGCGCATGGCCTCTAACTGGAGGTGAGCCGTGGAAAAGGCCGCATAAAAAGTTTCTAGTCGCCGCTAGTTATTGGGCGCAACAAGGAAAAAGAACTAAGAAAACAAATTTGAAAGATGTAGTAGAAGCCGTTTGGGATAAGCCAGATATTAAAGAGTGGCGAAAGAGGATGAATGAAAACTAAGTGGAAGTTGTGTAAAAAGTGCAAGAAAGGCGTTTGGACTGTGTATACAGGAACCTATATTTGCGAAGCGTGTAAGAAGAGGAAGTGATGGGAATAACAAAAATACCAGAGAAGATTATTATTACGTGTGATGGGTGCCATTGCGTTAAGGGAGAGAGCAAAAAGTCATGGGCGCATAGTGGTACAATTCATTTCATGTGTGACGGGTTAGATTATCAAGGTGCTCCAGTTGGCCCTGGAGATAACAGTAAATGCGTATTCTGTGATAACTGCTACTTTATAGCCAAGGAAGCTATGAGAGAAGTATTAGAAGGAGAGAAGGACCACCCATGACCACGCCGAAATACGCAACCAAATGGGAGCCGATAACCCAGGAGGAATTCCACGAGATCTATAAAAGGAAACTCAACGTCTATTCAGGCTACACGAATCCCGATGGTGACGATGGCCTATCTTCACAGCCTCAGCTTTATATCACTTGGGGAAATGATGAAAAGGAATTGATTAAATGCATAGCTACTGGGGAGAGGGATCGCAACAAAGAAGATTGGCCGTGGACACCGTGGGAATACAAACACTGGAAGGCTATTGAATGGGAGACAGAAGAATGACCACACCGACGAGAGAATTTAGACAAGACATAGCAGATGCGATAGAGCCGTATTTATCTTGGCAGTACAACGTATCGATTGGCCGTACAGACTGGGCGGAAGAGGGATTAAAATCCGTTTCGGTTGGTGAAGGGCATGAGTTGTATCAAGCTGTACTGAAGTTACTAGAATCAGCCGAGCGCGAGGCTTTTGAGGAGGGATGGAATGACAGAAGTGACTGGCACCATCCAGTGTACAAGCATCCTGGTGCTGATGACTTCGAGAAGGCATTCAACGACTACAAAACCAGCAAGGGGGAGAGATGAATATTTTGAAAACAAGAACAGCTATCCCCGATTGGGGTAAGGTCGACAGCAAGCTCCCTATTCTCATTAGAGATATAGCAAACATATTAAATGCTGAGGGTATTGATAACGCTCTATGCGTACCAGATTTTATTCTTGCTGAAATGTTAGTGGAGAATCTCAGAGCATTCGCAAGACTAAACGAAAGAACTATTAAGTGGTGTGAAGAATGAAAGCCTACCTACTAAAAGACCCAACAACTAACCTTGAGTTTATCAGCAGTAATCGAAATGAAGTTGCTGGATACGAACACGCTCAAACAGAAGTGCATGACGGCCACTTCCTCACCACCCAAGAGCTTGAAGCCAAGATACGCAAGGCAGTGGAGATAACACGATTGGATGGTGGAGTAAATTTTCAAGGCGATATGACTTCCGAGATGTCAGTAGACGAAATCGTCTCAACTATTTTGGGGGAGGGGGAATGATGGGAACTGCAATCGCAAGTTTTGCATTCGGGTTCCTTTGCGGCGGTCATTTATTTTTTTGGTTTGAAACGTACACGATGAGATTCCAGAAAGATTTAATAAAAAACCTTCGTGAAACTATCGATAAGCAACACGCCGAATTAGAAGAGATATATCAAGTTTTAAAAATAACCAACCAACCGAGGGGATGAGATGAGATACCTACTACCGTTACTACTCCTAACTGGATGCACAATCGAGGAACGTCACTACAAGTATGAGATTAAGTTACTTACTGGCGAAATAATCATTGACGAGAATTGCTATGTATACAGCAACACGCCTATCGTGAATTGTCGTGGTAATAAATATTCAAACCCTGTCTGGGTAAGGAGGATTCTATGACCCCCAAGCAGCGAATACAGAGGGTGAAGAGGTATGAGTGAAATTCTAGGAATTCTTGGTGTTGTCGGGATCGTTGTGGCCATATTCATGGATGGCAATAACAACGGAACATTCCTTAGTTTTTGTATTTTGTTACAAAGCATCGCGGTTCTGTTTTTGTATCTCAAATTAAAAGGACTTTTATAATGACCAAAGAAGAACTCGACAAGGCGGTGAGGGAGGGATACCTCAAGGCCATAGTGGAGAAACTTAAATGAGACTAGAAATACCCCCCTACGAATGCGGTAAAGGCTGGAGTCCTTTAATTAATAAGGCTGTAAAGCTTATTCAAGAAGAGGTCTCAACTTGGCCTGATGCCCAATACTTTCAAATAACTCAAATCAAAGAAAAGTTCGGAGGTTTGAGAATATACCTCTCAGGCTACAACGAGGCGCTTGAGTCTATAATAAAAGAAGCTTACGAAGAGGCTTGGAAGACTTGTGAATTGTGCGGTGAACCTGGAGAGCTAGGAGAAGAAGGTCGCTGGCTTCAAACGCTTTGTGAGAAATGTAGAAAGGAAAGAGCATGAATGATGAAGACCTTGAAAAGCTAACATTCGAAGAACTCAGAAATGAATACGAGAGAGGTACGTTGTCTACATCACTAGATACCGTTTACCTCAGAGGGTATGTGGATAATGAACATGCGTGGTTAGAGAATCACCCAGAAGCTACAGCTCGTGAAATGATTGACCGCTTATTTACTTGGAGTGAGAACTTAGATACCGAGACTTATATCGAGCAGTTACAAAGGAGACTAAGAGAAGCGAAGTAATTACATTATACCTCCTCTACTCCCACACTATAAGGGTGGGAAACTACTACACTCAAAAAACCCTTGCTTGGATTAAAGAGCACGATTGGCGTTACGCCATAACCGAAAAGTGGAATCCGTTCGCAAAAATCAGACAAGACCTGTTTGGATTTGGTGACATACTAGTAGTAACGGGAGACGTTAATATCATCATTCAGAACACATCGTACCCTGAACGTAATAAGCGCAGAGATAAGATACTAAAAGAATGTACTGAGGTTGCTACCGACTGGATTAAGGGAGGTGGTGAAATTCTAGTGGTATCGTGGAGAAAAAAGACGGCGACCCGAAGATCGCCTAAAACCCCTAAAGAGTTACCCGATATAATTAATATCGCGCCTCTTTTAAACCTGCCTACTTCTTGGCCTTCACAAGACTAAGCCCCTGCCCTAGCGCATACATGATAACGCCAGCAAGAACGGGCTGAGAGGCTAGGATGAATTGATTTACATCAGCTTCAGCAACGCCAAGACCAATAAGCGACCCGCCAAGTGCAGTTAAGAGATGGCGAATTATAGAACCTATAAAACTAAGCATCGAAATCTTCCTCTTCTATTACTTCTTTTTTCTTCTTACTCCCACGAACCTCTATAATCCCTTTAACTATCTGGGATACTGGTATAGCAAGAGCGGCGACAGGAAGCCCAAAGATTCCAAGAACCCCAAAAACTCCCTCAAGAATATCAATTACAGGTTGTGCTTCCATAACAGATAGTATGGTTTCAGGCTGAAGATGTTGTAAGGCTAGTCTTCTAAGTCTGCTTCTTCGGGGTTAGGAAGCTCTAATGGCTTCGAACAACACAGACTTTCGCTGGCAGGAGTAGTAGAACCTGAGCCACCACGCCCCTTGCGGCCTCGACATTTTCCCTGTTTCGACATGCCAACCACCTTCTCCCTGTCCGTACTCTTCTTTATAAGTGGGGAGTTTAATATGTGTTTGTATGTCATGGGATATGTTGCACCTATCACTAAATCTGACGCGAGAAAGCTCATAAAGCCAGGATTGATGGTTATGTCCACTAACTACAATGTCTGCATCGGGGAAATAGGCACCCCTATTCTTGTCTTTATCAACCCCGTTACCGCCCCCGAACCCATGATAATAATGGAGATTAAAAGACTTATTGGTTCTAACCCCACGAGAGTTGCTACCGTCTAGAAAACAGAGCTTAGCCCACCCAGTATAGTGTCCGTTGTAAACTTCTGATTTACTGCCAGTATTGATAAGCGAAAGCAGTCTTTCCACTAAATCAGTTTCATGGTTAGTCTTTACAGACGACTCATGATTCCCAACGCCAATGCAAAGAAAGTTATCCCTGTAAGGCTTGAAGAATTTTGCAGCATCCCCAACTATGGCATCTAGGTAGTTATCAACTTGATGTTCTGGTCTTACAGAGGCCTTGGATGAGCGTTTATCGTACTTGCCCTGCATAGCGCAGAATAAATCACCACAATCAATGATAAGAGCGCCTCGTTTCTTGGCTTCGTTTAGATGCTCTAGTTGTAATTCATGATTAGATTTTGGATTGTCCCAATGGCGGTCTGAGGTCAGAAGAACCCACGCTTCCCATTTTGAATTGGGAGTTATTTCAATGCTGGCCTTGAAGGTATTAGAGGTTACTTTTTCTTTTTGCCATTTCAACGCTTTTTGCCTTCTCTGAATCCTGGATTCACTACTCCTAAATTCTTACCATCCGCTCTTAGAAAACAAAGTTGAGAGGAACGTGCATAGCGATATCCCCAGTCATTGAAGCGATAGAGCCAACCCCCACCTTGGTACTTCACGCTCTCAGTAGTTTTCGCTAAAACCCTCCCGTCACCAGAAACTAGCTCTAATTTCTTTGCCCTATGAGGGATAATAATTACAGGCTTGTTAGCTCTTGGCTCCCCTTGGTCTGTATGTTGTTCTGCGTGAGACTTATAGAGGTATTTCTGGTCTAAATTAGTCACACCCTTATCAGTTGCAAGGTACTGCACTGACTCTATGAGTCGCTCGGATGGGAATGCCTTTCTCTGTGGTCTAGGAGTAGTGTCCTTGCTATTCCGTTTCCCGTTATACTGGAGAACCCAGAACATAAACATTATGGCTCCAGGGTATTTTCTCTTATAGGCTTCAATGTCGGCATCTACACAATGCTTGCCATCAAAAGAGAATATATACTGACCGTTTGGCATTCCAGGATTATCGTCATGGTGTACTTCGTTGATAAATCCATCTAGGTATTGCCCGCCTCGAATTGGAGCGTTTACCAAGAATAATGATGGAGCAACGGCACGAATCTTATTCATGACTTTGAGCATCTCTGATGCCTTTTTTTTGTGCTCACAAAATGGGGAATAGTAGATAGGAATGTTTGCACTTCTCGCTATGGGCTCAAGCCTCTTAGCTTCTTTGATTGCGAGTGCCTCTTCCTTGCTACCAAACGAATGAGTATCAGACCAAACTCCTTGAGCGCGTATAGCTTTACATTGTCCTCTAGCGACTAGAGCTTTGATGAGAGGGAGCGCATCACCAAACGTATTCATGAATACGCCGACTGCACCTGTGCCGTACTTTAAAACCTTACTATGATATTTTGCCCCTGCTAGAAAATCGTTACCGAACATAAATCATGTCTCCCAAAATATTTTACCTACTAGTCTGGCTATAAAAAAATATGCGTAAGATTGAACTCGTAGTGATACAGACCCTCGCGCCCTTGCAACCTCCAGCATGTCGTTAAGCATCTCTTTATCTACTCGCCTTCTTCCAGGAGTGGGGAGCCCCTGGCTTTTAGCCACAAAATGCTCATCGTGAACTTTGCAAATTGGCGTAAATGGGTGATCGGGTGGTAATGACAGAACGCCAAAACCACACACATCTCTATCATCTTTCAATTTCATGCTAATCCGTTTAGTAGTTCAGCCTCACGCATACAACGCTTCATTAAGCCCCTGCTTTGTGTTGGAAAGTTATTTAGTAGAGTTTTCAATTCCTGCCATTCTTGATTAACTGCCGCATTCCAAAGAGCTTGGTAATTTATAACTCGGCCAAACGAAGCTCCTCTCCTCCAACCAATAGAGGCGATAACAGTTTGAGCTTTCTCTGGGAGTTTATGGAATGGAACATCGCTATCTTGGTCGTATAGTCGAATGAGTCTGCCGAATATCTTCTTAGCCATAACAGCATCGAGAGCATCGGCTTCTTCTTGAGTGATTTTTAGTGGTGAACTAGCAAGTAACGCCTGTGCGTATCCACGAGTTTTGTTTGCGAATGGGATTAGCTTAGATTTTAGAGTATCCGATATCTCAAGAGCGTTAATCTCTTCTTCTGACATCTGCCCTATGTCTACTCCAGTAGCCACGGTTACTCCTGAATTCCCTATGACGATGCCTTTCTGGGAGGGAATGTAAGCAACGAGTTGCTGACCGCCCTCCCATTTACTGATTTGCTTTAGGTCGATCCTCGCTTGTTGCATTTAACGGTGTTGAAACCTCTGAATGAAAACCTTTTAAATTGGCATCGATAACTGTTTTCAACCCCGTAAACCAAAGAGTAATAAGTAACGAATAGGTGATAAGACCTAGAGTGATGTAGTTGTAGTTCTTATTAGCTTCGCGCATGACTGAAATATCTACGCGACCTTTAGTATCTGTTGCTGGGATTACAAGTGAGCTTCTGAGGAGAGAGAGTTCTAGATTTGTGGATTGTTGATTCCTACTAATGTCGGATAATGCATCCAACATCTTTTTGGCTATTTCCTCCATTTTCTCGTAGTGAGGAGCCAGGGGACACCCGTTATCACTAAAGTTTATAGCCATTAAGCCCTTCTCCTTAATACTCAATTAGTATTATCGGGGGGCTAATATGTTGTAACCCTTACAGAGATTTGAATGGTTGAATAAGGGTAGAAATTATGGAGTAATAAGGGTATGAAAACTATACTTGTTACCCTGTTTCTTGTTTTGATTACCCCATTAGCCGAGGCTCAGTCATTCCGATACACGGGAACGGCTAGGGCGTACTCAGTAGAAGGAGTAGTTTACGACTTAGCCCTGCCCATATCTGTAAATACAACTTTCGCAAAATCTGGAAGAAACTATAAATACAGGAGTGCGTCTGGGGTAAGAGCCACATTAACACCACAAGGCTCAGGAGCTTATCAAGGCGTTACTAATTGGATGCTTGCCTACGATCTTCGAGGGATTTTGTGCGCTTATAGAACCCTCATCACCTCTGGTAATTTCGGGTCTTCACGCATCAATTTATTCGCTTCCGTTGAGAGTCTGTGCGATGACGGCGCGTATGGGATTTTGCGGTATAAAGCATCTCTTAGGAGGGCAAGGTAGTGGACGGACTTTCTGTAAGTGACAGCACAGCCATGTTCTGCTTAGGCTTTATGTTTTGTCTCCTATGTGTAGGAGTGTACAATGTTATTTACCAAGAACCCCCTGATACCGACTAAGAAGCTCTAAATCTTCAGCTCTCATATCTTTAGGTATGCCCTTCTGACTCATGCTAGTAGGCGTATTCATTTCTTTTAATCGCTGTTTTAAAGCCTTCATACCACTTCCAGTAATATACTTAGCTTGTTCTGGATCGCTGACTATTGCTTGGATCTCTTCAACATCATTGTTGTTAATAGCCATAGCCATTCTAGTTCTCACGTTCCCAGCTTCGGTGTTTCGAGAACTTTTAGCCTTATATCTTGCATCCGTAATCTCATATCTTTTAGCAAGCTCGGTATCCTGAATTCCAAGAAGGGTCTTCGTTAAAAGCTCAGGCGTTACTTCCTCCTTGGGGAGAACTACTTGCCCCTTATTATTCCTGACCCCTTCAGTTGCGTATCTGTATGGTCGAATTAGGTTTCGTGCGAACGCTGGGACTACCTGTTCAGCGGCTAGAAGATCCATCCCCTTATCGGAGTAGTCGTTGAACTTTTCTACCCTAGTTATCGGTTCAGCCAAAACGCCAAAAGCTAACGATGCCAGAGTGTTTTTCAACCCCTGGTCAGTATTCGGCAGCGCACCCGACAACCCAGCAGTATTCGAGAAATTCACATTCAACAGAGCCCCTGGGAGGCCATAGATAATAGCATCAGATTCTTTCTCACTAAATTTCTTCCTAACAACCTGTTTCCAGTCAGCTTCGTTTCTATCCGCAACTGAAAGAATATTCTTAACTCCAGGTATTCCAGCCAGTCCAGCCATCCCGACTATCCCTGCTAGATGACCGAGGAGTGGAGCAACATTTCCTTTGGCAGCATCACGACCAGAACGGTTAATTAATCTTAGATAGTTAGCAAGATAAGTTCTAAACACCATCAATGGAGGTGCATTTCTACCAACAGCATTAGAGAAGGTCTTGCCTCCTACTGCTTTAGTATCGTAGGTAAAGTCTTGTGCTGTTACTGGGATACGTTGCTTATTCTTCGGGAGGCTCTCTAGTTCAAAGCCCATAGCCCAAGTGTGAAGCTTTGTTAAATCCTCAACGAACATATTCGGAGCTTTCAAAGCATTTTGAGCCCCACGAATGAGCTTCATCCCCATACCTTGAGGACGTTCTGCAAGACGGTTAATTCTATCTAGTGAGCCACTATCCAAGAACCCGTTATTTAAAGCCTCGTTGAAAGCTTTGTGAAGTTTTGGATTTATGCGACGAAGAACCTCTGGATATCTTTTGCCGATAAGAAGTAACGGAACATTAGCCGCGCCTCTCCCAACAACTCCTGGTACTGCTGAGAATTTAGCGTAGTGAGCAGTTTGTGGAATAGCAGTGGTTAAAGATTCAAGTGAGTTAATAATTAGGTTACTAGGATTTGATGATAAGAAGAACGTATGAAGACCGTTTTGAATCTCTCTCCAAACTTTAGCTCCAGCACCTCCAGGTTTTCTAACTTGGTCAATGTAAGTCTTTAGTTCTTTATGAAGAAATGGTTTTGTATCACGAGCAGATTTTATAGCTCCGTCAATAATATGGTCGGTCTTAGACCTAGCAATATACTCAGCATGACTGTTTACGTACCGAGCGATAGAGCGAGTAAAGTCAGTTTCAAATCCATCAATCAAAGACGCTTCTACAAGATTTGCACCAAAGCCTTTTTTGCCACCTTTTTGAGCGGCTTCTTTATATTTGTCAGCATCTAGGAATCCAAGAAACCCTCTCATGTCAGCAGGAAGGTCTTCGTAGATAGTATCAGGAGGAGTCTCTAAAGCGCCTACTTTAACCTTGTTGCCTTTTCTTGCAATTTTTGAAGCAGCGTTACGAGCTTCACCCATAGACTCGAACATAGAATATTGAGTAAGTTTTCCGTCAGCTCCCTCAACAGCAACATAGAATTCGCCAAACCGCCCAAACGGGACATAGTTTTTACCTTTGAGATTGCCAATGTACTGCTTAACCTTTTGCACATCCCCTTGGTTCTTAGCATCATCGTATGGAGTTCCATCACGTTTAGTTCTGTTTAGAATCCTGAACGTTATTGCATCTTCAAACTTATCAAGCGCACCATCAAAATACTTTCTTACGGACATAAACGCCTGAACCTCGGAAGGGTTCAACCCAAGCTTAGTGAGATTCTCTGGAGTTGCTTGGAATTTTGCGCCTTGTCTCCTGGCTGCCTCAAGATATTTATTAATCTTATCCTTATTTCCCAGTCTGAAATACGGGTCTAAGGCTCGTTGAGCTTCAACTACCTGGGAGTTTCTAACATTTACTTTATCTTTAAGCCCATCATAAACATCTCTGGCTTCTTGATATTTCTCAGCGTTTCTCTGAATATTACGAAAGTATTTACGCGCTACTTTTCTTCCAATATTAAGAGGAGCAAGCCAAGGGTCATCAAAAGGTTTCTCGAAATCTCTAAAATCCTTAGAACCTCTTTCGATTGTTATGTTTTTATCGGCGGGTTTATTAGAGATAGACCCACGTTGATTTCTAAATTTATCACTCGGAGTTCCCAGTGGAGTTTCACCCTTGTACGGAATCGGTGGGTTGTCATTCCAAGCTCTCATCTCATCAGCAAAACCCTGAGTTTCCACATCACGCGCTCTGTACCCTTGGTCTTCAGGGACAATAACTCGGTAAGCAGGTTTCCCAGGAGCGGCCTCTTCAACAGTTAGAATTCTATTACCCTTATACTCAGAAGATTGAACAACTTCTTTAGGGCTTTGGAATTCACTTTGTGGTTTTACAGACTTAATAACAGGAGGAGAAAAGTCTTTTTTAGCTTCAATAGTATTACGAGCCTGAATATCTCCTAATATTCCAGCATCCTCGGAGGCATTAGCTTTTTGAGTTCTATCAGGTTGAGTCCGAAGAATACTTTCTGTAATTCTAGTCTCTTCAGGAGAAAGATTTTTCCTAACGGCTCCGTCTTGAGTCGTAGGTTTTACAACTTCAGAAGACTTGCCCTCTTCTACTCCTAATATTTGTTTTTTAAGACCGAAGAAATCATCTCCACGAGCGTTTGAGCTAACTGATTGGATTAATGGTGCTGGCTCAGATAGTGGAGTTTGAGCATCTAACAATGTCGCTTCAGAGAGTGAAGTCATATTGTCAGAGTTATCAACGGTACTAGGAAGCCCCGCATCTGGTCGTTGTAGGAATGGAGGAACCCCAGGTTCGACAACATTATTCTTAACGCCAAGATACTCAAGCATCTGAGCATCGTCCATCATAGAGGTAGGCGTGGTATCATTTACCATACCAGTATCTAATTCAGGAGCTATAGGTGTCATCTCTGAAGAAGTTGGAGCGCGAGTAGGCGCTGGAACATTTTCTATTTCCAGGTCGGCCAATGGCATGGCTCCGTCTGTATCCATCTGCTGTTGGATAGCTTCAATTTCAGCTTGCTCACTAATCTTCATAGGAAGTTTCGCGCCAACTGCACGAGCACCTTCTATAACGCCGCCCGTTAAAGCGCCTCCAGCAAAGCCCATCTTCCCAGCAGTTCCTATACGCTTGCCAGCTTCATTAGCAGAAACTTCCCTATCTAGAAAACCAACATCTGCCAATACGCTCGATGCTTCGGATAGACCACCGCCTAAGCCACCACCTACACTTGCAGTAGCAACTCTCTTTAGAGGGCTAAGTCCATTCTTAAATAGAGGAGCAAGTTCTAGATAGCGATTTAGAAAATAATCAGAGACGCCAGTTTGTCCGCCAGCTAAAGAGGATTGAAGGTAGTTCTTCCCAGCATCCCTACCCTCTTCGTACTTATCAAGCCCACGCATAGCGGCTGGAACCGAAGCTCCGATCATTGGATTACCCGTAGCGATAGTTGCGCCGATAGCAGGAATTGCGCCTTGAGTAATATCACGAACCGTAGACCAGTTTGAGTCTTGAGGTATTTCGTTTCTTAATTCTTGAGATTGCTGTTGTCTTTGTTTTCTAACGCTATCAAAAACATTATTATCACCACCAATAGTATCGGTAAGATAATCCAGTCCGCTTAACGCTGACCGTTCAACATCCATAGTAGCGCCCATGAAAGCGTTACCGATGGCATTGGCACCGTTGGAGAAGAAATTACCTTGGGGTTCAGGTTCAGCTACAGGTTCAGATTCTTGCTGATACTGTTCGTATTCCTGATAATCTAGGTAGTCTTGATAATCTTGTTCATCAGACATTAAAGCCCCCTGCTACGCTTCCACTGTTTGAATTGTTCAAGGGAGAGTCCTGGAGGTGGTCGGTCATCTCGTTGCGCTCCCGCCAATGGGGATTGAGCTGGAGGTGGAGTAGGTGTTGGTGCAGGAGGAGGAGTTGGGCTTCCACCGCCAAACATTCCGCTCATGAATTCAGATACGATTCCAGGCTTAGCATCGGGAGTTGGAGTTGGAGAGCCACCAAGTCCAGCTAGTTTCTTCAATGCTTCAGCATCATCTTCTTTCGGCTTAGATTTCGATAACCCACGCTGATTTAGTTCTTCAACGGTTAGGCTGTTTGCATCATACCACGAACCTTGACCAGAGCTATCGTATAGAAATTCTTTCTTAGGCTTATCAGCCTTGCCTTCTTTTTTAGCGTGTTTACGCTCAAAGGTAGAAAGAATCTCTTCTGGGGAAATATCGAGTCCGTACTTTCCAGCAGCTTTTAGAGCTACAGAAGGGTTCTTTTCTGCAATATTTATAACCTTATTGAGTCTTTCAAGTTCTGCTTTTTCATCCTCATCAGCCTGACGACCTTTTTTATAATCGAATTGGTCTAATTGAACAAAGTCTTCAGGCTTTCCAGATTTCAAAGCTAACTGCTTATACTTCGAGGCTAAGGTATTAAGATCGGTTTCGGGGTCTAGAGATTCCCCAAGCTCTCTTTGTTGTTTTTTATATTCAAGGTCAGCATTTACGTTTTGATAATTCTTCCCTGCTTGTACCTGATCCATAGCGTTAGGATACTTAGGTGCGCCTAAGAAATAACCCATGTCAGGGAACATGGATAAGTTGGTATCAGGTTGGTAGAATTGTGATTTAGCCATTATGAAAATAGTTTACTAATGCTTCCCCAGATATTAGCGCCAGTACCAAACATGTCACTTGTGTTTTTATTGCCCATGATGCGAGACATAATATCAGCACCAGTATAATCAGGAGCGCCAGGAGGAGCTGCGCCTAGAGGAGTTTGAGCACCACCGCCACGAGATGCTGGAGCCATGATTCGCTCGAACAAGTCTTTTAATGCATCAGCTTGAGCCTTGCTTTGATCGAGAGTTAGGTCACCTGTCTTTTTGGTTGCGTCATAAGCATACTCCATTGGGTTTTGTCCAAGAGCTAGTCCAAGCATGTCCATTTGTCGTTGCCAATTAGCATCATCGCGTCCAGTAAGTCTATTGGCTTCATTCTCCTGAATACGCTCAAGCCTATCAGCTTCATCTTGTGCAATCTTGGTATAACGGTCAGCAGAATTAGCATTAAGCTCGTTAATGAGCTGTCTATTACCCTCTATTTCTGCGCCACTTCCAATGAGACCACGAGATGCCATCTTAGCATCAAGCTCTTTCATGCCACGCTCTTTAGTCCAATTATAAATTGGATCGTCCTCAAAAGACTTTGGAAGCATAGACCGATAACTTGGATACAAAGCCGAAGTATCAGCAGGTGTCCCAGGAGCCTGTGGTGTAGTTGCAGGTTGTAGCGGATCGGAAACAGCAGGGGGAGCAGCCTGAAGAGGAGGCGCTACTTCTGGAGTAGTATTTGTTACTGGAGGTTGAGACTTTCTAGGAATTCTATTGAATCTTGCAAGCGCATCGGTAAGAGACGAAGCCCCACTAACAGTTTTATTAGTAGAAGTATTTCTGTACTGACCAGCACCGAATCGAACAACTTTCTTAGGATTCACCATAGCAGGTGGATTAGTCCCAACAGGAGGAGGAGCTACAGGAGCCTGAGCAGTAACAGGAGTACGTTGAGCTATAGGAATTCTAGGCGCTCCAGGTCTTGAGTGATTATTTACGCCTCTAATAGCCATACTATTTCCTTAAAACCTTACTAAGAGCGTTTCCCACCCCACTGTCTTTAGCTTTTGTAGATGGAATCATCCCCTTCTTTTTCATAGCTTCAGCAATAGCTAGAGAACTAATTTTACCATTACCATAGAACGGATTTTGTTTTGATGTACTAGCCCCTTCTCCAAAAGTTGCATCAGCACTGTCTAAAGCCTCACCGACTTTTTCTAAGTATTTATTACTGGTACTTCCTGAGCTACGAGCATCAGCTAATTGAGAGCGTAAATCTTTATTCTGAAACTCTCTTTCTTTTTGAATATCTTTCCAACGAGGTTTCTCTCCTCCTTGTCCAAGTTTTGACCTAAAAGGATTTTTAATCTCAAAAGCCCAGTCAGCCATTGGATCGCTAGAAGTCATAGCTCCATCTTTCATGACTCCTTTTCCAGTAGTTTTCAAAAGCTTCCTATCGAATAGTTCCTGCATGAAGTTACCCTTAGCTTCATCAGAGGCACCATCAAAGCCCTTGAACTTTCGACTCATATCTGAGGATTTAATAGCCTCTTCTTTTTTAAATGGTCGAGCTAAATCAGCAGGCATATATTTATCACCAATCATCTTGCCGACAATCGGAGTAGCGATAACTCCAGCAGTTCCAAGAGCCATACCTAAACCAGACGCAGCGGGCATAGCAGTCGCGCTAGGAGCTACAGCAGTAGGGACAGATGTTGCGCCCATAGTTGAGCTAAGACCTGCACCCGTTCCACTTGAGACACCAGAAGGGAGAACAGGAGATAAACCAGGAAGTACAGCAGAAGGACTAGAAGTAACCAAAGGAAGCGACCCGCCAGCAGTAGAACCACCAATCGCTCCAATCCCTTGATACCCCGCATATCCACCACCACTTGTTCCTGCGATTTTTGCAAGAGCATCTTTACTTTTTTTAGCCTCTTGAGCTGCCGCCTCTTCTTGAGCCGCTTGTTGCTCCATCAGCATCATCAGCATGTAAGGATCGAATGTTCCAGGTTGATAACCTTGGTAAGCCATTACTTACCTCGCAGATAATCAGGAATTGGAACTCCAGTATTCCAAGAAGAAACACTTTGTTGAGTTGGAAGTTTCATAGCTTGACCACTTAGAGCCGCTAGATTCTGCAACCCTCCAGAATACGCACCTTGCATTTGAGGAAGTAGAGCAGAGGCAGTTTTCACATAAGGATCGTAAACAGCTTTGGTATCATCAAAACCTTTCATCAAAGTTTTTAATGATTTCTTAGCGGCTTTCTGACGATTCTTTTCAGTTGCCATAGCAGCTCCACGAGCGGCACTAGCATTTCGAGCACTAGCAGCAGAATTAGCAGCGGAAGCAGCCTGACCAGCTTTAGCCATTTCGTAATCAGCATTGGCTTTTTTCCAGTTATTTAACTCTTGCCACCTAAGATAATCAGATACAGCACCCCTATCATCTTGTTTGCCGAGCTGACCAGAGATACCCCCACCGATATCAATGACACTACCAATAGTATCTAACCAACCCATTACTTACCTTCTATCTTTTTATAGATATTGGAAAACTCAGCATCTAAGTTAGAACTTAAATGCTTCATATCTTTTTTATACTGCTCAACATCAAGGCATTGAATAGGTCTTGGATTTCCAGCACCTACATTGTCAGTAGAAACTCCCGCATATGCGAGTCCGCTAAGAGCCAGAAGTATTACTAACCAACCGCCTAGTTCAGTGAACCGCATCCCCAAATCCCCGTAGTCATACCTTCGCACTTGCAAACTTTCCCAGCAGCGCAGATGAAAGGAGTGAGAGCACCAAAAGCATTAATAGCACCACCAGCAGGGACAATCGCTACAGGGTTTGAGCTAAGGCTAAGAAGGTTTTTCTTTTTACCAACACTCGCAGTAGCAGCAGGAATCTGGACAAGAGCCAGAGTTGGAGCACCAGCAGCAATCACAGAGTTTTCGTAGGTGAGAGGAGCCGCCGCAACAGCAGTAGCAGCAGTAGCAGGAGTAATGACTGGAGCAACAGGAGCTTTAATCCCATCAGCACTTAACTCAACACCCGTTGGAGTTTTATCAACTGCAACAACAATCGCCGAACCACTCTTAACGTTAAGCACTGTATTATTACTAGAGTCCGAACCAAGAAGTCGATTCTCGGTTTGACCGTTAGCACTACGTGACGAAAGCCACTTTCCATTTCCAATCGGAAGCGTAGTGTCGATATCAGGAGCACCCTGAGCATACGAGCTTGCTGGAATTAGCACCGCTAAAAGTAAAATTTGTACTAGTTTCATTTTCACAATCTCCTTAATAAATTTATTCATATCCCCACATCGAGCACTGTCATGTTAGTTCACTGAGATGTAGCCACTTGCACAGCAGATAACAGATGACGTTAATACTGCGGTGTTAAAGTTCAGTGCTGTATTCGATGTTCCTCGTAGCGGTACTGGGAACGTAGCAGTAAAGGTTCCAGCTGAAGTCGTAGCCATCTGATTCACGCCACCTACTGCAATTACAGTGGAGCCGTCTTTGAAATTAATGTTGGTTGCGTTATCAGCGTCACTAGAGGAGCAAGTAACGTTTGTTACGTAAATTCTGTTTGAAGCAACTGCGGCTTTAATAGCAACATCAGCCGTTGAAGCCGTTGCAGTTCCGCATGATTGCCAAGTTTCTTCGGGTACTGATTGAGTCGTAACAAGTCGTCCCGTAAGATCAGCTTTTAGCGTTCCCCAATCGTTAGCAGCAGCATCAGCGGATAGTGCTGTTTGAAGTTTTACAAGAGGAGCAACGCCTGCATCATTTCCAGCAGTAGCGACATCCTCAAGCTTTAGTAAGCCATTAGCTGTACTGACTTGTGCGTTGTAGTTGACATCAACAAACAGAGCGCCACCAAGATTGAATTTTGGCAAGCCGTAATCGCCCTCACCTGCTAGTGCTGTTTGTGGAGTAGCTGAGTAGTAGCCCGCAACCCCCACAAGCGCATCCCCAGAGGCGGCGGCGGCGTCTTCGAGTTTGAGGATCGAAGTGGCGTTGGAAGTATTGGTATTAGAATCAATATTTACGGCCAAAGCCCAATTTCCACCGCCTGAGTCTGAACCAAGCGCACGAAGTGGGGTAGGACGAAGCACATCAACGGTATCGGTGCCAGGAGTTGCAGGAAGTGGATAACAAAGAGTGACTGTGTTTGTTGCAGTCGAGCAAACAGGAATATTAGTTCCCACGTTAGCTGCCGTACCACCAGCTCTATAGTGGAGAACGTCACCTTTACGCATAGTGTGCGCCGTGAAGTTAAGCACTGTGGTTGTAGAAGCTGCTTCTATTGCATCACTTCCAAATACTTGGTAGCCCAGAGGAGTATTGGCTGTTCCATTGAATCCCGTAGCACCACTCACAGGAATCACACTCTGCGATAGGCCAGAGGTGGGGTCGGAGTTGATTATATAAACTCGTCCAGCCGTATCACACGCAACGTAATTTCCATCTGCTTCATCAGCAGCTATGTCAGTTCCGTTTTCGTTTACACGACAAAGATGAGCAGAAGCTCCTTTTCCAAGGCTAAGCGCATCACCTTGAACTTGTGCTAACGCAACCAGCGGACACGCCAAAAGGGAGAGAAGAACCCCTAAAACCTTATTCATCGAATGAACCCTATTATCAAAACCTATAAGTAGGGTAAGGAGAGTTGGGGTATGTTGTAAGGGTTAGCGAGGATACGGAGAGTAATCCACCGCGAAGTTATAAATATCAGTATTTCCAGCAGTTGAGCCTTCTGCTTTTACGGCTAAAGTTACTACTTCATTTTCCCCCACAGCCGCTAAAATCCCAGCAGACGGCCTAGATATCCCAACCATTACGGTTTCCCCTGGAGTGTAGGCTTCAACATAAGAAGTTAGGTAATCTCCTGTCGTATAGTCGTCAGATAAGATTTTCCCACGGATTAAGAAATTAGTCGTGCTAACTGCGTTTGTAAGCGTAATTGTGTACTGAAGAGTTGAGTTGATATAAATAGTAACGTATCGCGTTACGCCCTCGGCAGCAGTTGAACCCCAAACTTCAAAGGAAAGTTCACTCCTGGAATTTCTAAGAAGGTCAGAATTGAACTCAAAACTTTTTATAGTCTCTAGAGTAGCTACGGTATTAGACCCAACGGTATTGTCTTCATGGAGTCTATGGCGCGCCATTAGACGACTAAGGTTTTCCAACCAAGAACGCCCCTGGATACTAGCTAAATCAGGTGGTGGTCTACCTAGAGAGAATCTCACCTTAAGACCTCAATATCCTCTTCAGCTTCAGCCATAACTATTGGAACGTTATCGGTCGCTGAAATCTCGTATTGTCTAGTTCTATAAATTCCAGTTCGATAAAGACTGTGAACAAACTCAGTCTCACCGACATCTGCCAAATCAATCTCAATAATATTAGACCATTCAGAACTGCCATCATCGCGCCAACGGATCATGAGCTTTTCAGAACCAGTAGCAGAGTCGCTTCCTTTTTTAATCCTAATACGAATCTCATTAGAGCGTTTTCGCTTAGAAGTTCCGTAATCAATATGACCAGTTTGTCTTAAAAATTTAATAGGAACACTATTCTCAGTACGCAGGTCAGCATCCATCAAATAAAGATTATTAGACCTGTCCCCTCCTACAATTCTTTGACCTTCTACCTTTGCGTAGGTGTAACAGTTAAAATCAAAAGGCAACCACGACATTGAAGCTGAATTCCACTCTCCCCACTCAGCCCATTGTTTTTGATAATAATCGTAAACAAGAGTCAGATTGGAATCAGGGAAATGGAATAAACAGTAAGTTCTACCGTTAATATCAATTCTATCAGCTACGCAACTTTCGATACTATTAAGACTCGCCAAAACCCTATCATAAGGAGATGATATTCTCTGCGCTCGAAGACCACTAAATTCAACAAAATAACGATTGTGATCTAACCAGATGAGAGAGGATTCGACATTCACAACAGAGTACGGAGCTATGCACCCAACCTCTAAATATCCACCAGGGACTCGACTAAAAGGTGTAAGCCCGTCATTCTCCCATATTTCAGTTGAATAGCTTCCAAGAAGATATATCCTCCTATCTACGACATGGAGAGCTACGATATTGTCAGGGTTTCCTGCACCAGAAGCAAAGCTCAAACCATTCCAAGACAAAGGGGACGCGACATCAGCCCAATAAAATTTATTATTAGAATTATTAGCTAGAATATAACTATCAAGATAGGCAACGTGAGTGACAGTGGTCGGAGCATCCCCGTCAACTATAACATTACAACCACCAACTGAGTTTAGATAGTTGATACGTGCGCCGTTAGCGAGAAAACAATAAGTATCATCTGCACAAAATGTAGTTTTCGTCCCTACGTTTAGAGTTGAGGTACTACTAGAGAAAGATGTGATTGAAGTTGGGTTTACTTCGGCAAGCTCGACTATCCCACGGGATACAGTGACTAGTTTCTGCTGATTATTCCAGTAAAAAAGCCCATCGATTCTCCAGTTAAACGTACCGTTTATACGCATTCCAGGCCGAACATTAATTCCACCAAGCTCATCAATGTAACCATTTTTGAGAACGTAAGCCTTGTCCGTTAAAACATCGCCATCAACGTTTCGATATGTTTCAGTGAATAATGGAACCTTAACTGTAGGCACTTAGAGTACCTCAATCATACTCGATTTAACTCGAATCTCAGCGTTGGCAGAGTTTGTATCCATCTGAGCAGACATTAGAAATTCAAGTGCTGTTGTCGTGTCTTTTGTTAGCCCATCGTACTGAGCGGTATAGGATAAATCTTGCTGAGAACCACTAACATTATTACTCGTTGTATCATTTAGAGCTAAATGACCACTTGTTTTTTGAGCACTCGCGCCAAGTGAATGGATATAACACTCCATTCTGAACGTCCCTCTATCAACGCCAGTGGCGATAGTAACTGAACCAACCTCAAAGAACGTAGTCCCGCCAAGTTTAGCTCTCCAAGTATAGACAACGTTGCCACCTGTTGTATTTTTAACGTCCCCATAGATAGTAATGCGAGCAGCTTTATAAGGAGCCAGCACATTAGCGGGAATAGTATAAGAATAAAGAGTATTTTCAGCCGTACTACTAATGCCAGCGCCACTTGTTGCAGTTCTTTTATCTATGCAGTTTGTTGAAGGGGATAATATCCTTACTACAGTTCCGTCATACCGACAAAGATAAGCTTGCCCTGTAACAATCTCGCCACCAATTAGAGGGATACTAGCAGAAAGCGCGTGAGAGAAACTCTTTTGAGCAAGTCCATTAACTGCAACAACAGCGGCTCCCGTATTCGTTTGGTGTGCTGTGAAGGTGAATAACATTCCAGTTGCATAAGCCATAATAGCTGGAGCAAGAGTGATGTTATAAATGTTTGCAGCGCCACTTGAGGTTCCACCATCAAAAGTTACACCATCAGATTCGCCGTAGAAAAGATTATCTAGAGTGTAGAGAAGATTATCGTTTGAATCGTGGACTAAAAACTTATACGCACCATCAGCATAGACCTGCTTTCTACCATTAGAGTCTAGAATGATTGGGTTTGCGTGAGACGATACCTTATCAACCGTACTCCAAGTCGTCTTGTCAGTATTAGTTCCAGCTTCTTTAGTGTAAACTTTACCTAAGCTTAAAGGACTCCCAGAGCTATCCGTGAAACCAGCAAGTAAGAAATCAACAACCTGAGTTCGTGCCATTAATCAAAAGCCCCTCTAACCACCATGTAATCTTGCCTGTCCCTATCGGAACGTCTGGCTAATTGAAAATATTTTTGCGCTTTTTGAGAGAGTAGTTGCCGTTCTCCAAGAGGTAGCCCGTACTCATCGGCCAGAAGATCGGCCAAACCATACTCAAGAGCTTGAGTAAAACGAACTGGGAAGTCTCCCGTTCCACTAGCAGAATCAAAGTCTTGAAGCTTAGTAATCGCGAGGATTTTTATTGTATAAGTCGCATCTGGGATCGGCCAAATATAAGCCGTTGGAGCACGTTTATTATCAATAGCAATATAAATTGGCTTTCCAGTTTTAGTCTTATCATCAATGTCTTGATAAGTTCTCCAAGCTATTCTATCAATCGGGTCATCGTAATCCCCATTCACCCACCAAGCGCCGTCTATTGCAATAACTTGTGGGTCATCGTCTAGAACATACGTGTAGTCTGTAGCGGTCGTAGTAAATGTCAGTGGTTCAAGAGTCCACAAGAAACAAGTCTCAGATTGCCAAGATTTGACCATCGAGTTTAGAGCTTCTATGCCCTGCTGGAGTTTTTCGGCAGTAAGATTTTGGCCGTTAGAAAGCGCCCCAACGATACGAAACGCCCGTTGGATGATTTGATTTCGGGTATGTACGAAGTCGTAGTCGGTGGTCGCCATTGGTATGGGAATATAGAGAGGGCAACGCCCAGCCCCCTATAAGTTTACTGAGCTAATTAGCTCTGCATTGTGTAGATAACAGTCATTGTGATTGTTCCTGTTCCACCGCTCGAAGGAGCAGTATCAACGTGAACATCAATGGTGTCTTCTGCTGTGTATGTGAACCCAGCGCAAGAAGCTGCTGCCGCGCCAGTGATACCAGAACCTAAACGAACTGTTCCACCGCCTTGACCAATAGTTGAGCCAAGAATGTAACGGTCATCATTGTCGCCATCACCAACATCAAGTACCAAGGCAGAACCACCGTCGAGATCGTCAACCGAAAGGATGATATCTAGGACTGTTGCACCTGCTGGAACCTTGACCATCTGAATGATGTCATCAATAACGAGCGCAACTGCCGCTTCGTAAGTTTCCGTAATTGATTGAATACCGACACCGCCACGAGCTTGAACCGTTGCCGCAACCGCATCTGATGAATATGTAGTAGCCATTTCTTAATTCTCCTAAAAATTACAATCCAGATACGTTTGTGCGAGCCAAGTACATTCTCATTGAACCGTAGTCCTTAGAGTTAAACTCTGGTCGAGTTACACCCATAACCATGTCCCATGCGTATCCAACTTGATTCTCATAGTCGAAGTCCTTCATGATCGTGCGAGGTTTTCTGCCCCATGCGAACACTAATGACTGCGCTCCAAGAAGTGCTGCTTGTGACCAAGCTTCAGCACCAGCTCCACCGTCTGTTCCAATCGGGCAGTTTTCATGCTCGTGGATAACAACGCCGTCGATGACTGCTACTGCACCTGTGAAGAGTGGGTTTGATTTCCCGCGCTCTGCTGCTTCACGAACGAAAGACTGATAAGTAGAATCAATCTTGAGGTCATAAAGTGCGTCAGGATGTGCAAGTAGAATGTAGTGGTCTTGACCTTCTACACGAATCGGACGAAGAGGAGTCTGATCCCCAGAACGTGTTCCACCAGTCTTAGCCCATGTACGAACCGCAGATATGAAGTTCGTAGAAATCTTAGAGTTTGCAGCTCTAAGTGCAGACTTAGCTGTTGCAGCAGTAGTCGTAGAGCTTGTTGCTCCAGTAGTACCATCACGGTAAAACACTTTAGATGGAGTAGAGTCGAACAATGCATCAAAGCAAAGTTGGTCAACTTTTTCTTCACCCCAAGTTTTGATTGCGTCTCTTGCTTCAGGATCAATCTTGAACATAGCGCGTTGCTCATCAATTCCTCTTCGGAACCGAACAGCATGTCTGTATTGCT
>Ga0247723_1000429_pt1 | contig 29135 bp, 30 predicted proteins | sample MSEWelMarce5H_FC_FD_189079 | JGI IMG/M metagenome (GOLD analysis project Ga0247723, IMG submission 189079) | Subsurface sediment microbial communities from gas well in West Virginia, United States - MSEEL Well Study Marcellus 5H_FC | ecosystem: Environmental > Terrestrial > Deep subsurface >... | reverse complement strand
CATTATTTTGTATATATACACCATTTGTTCCCGTAGCTCCAAATTGAGCTAATGTACCTGTGCCTAATGCTAATAATGAACCTGTAAGTGATGTTGCTTTTACTGAACCAGTTACTATAACAGGAATAGATATTGATACATTTGTATTATCATCTGTTATATTAGAATCATACATATGATCTCCACCCTGTCCTCTAAGCACTTTGTTTAGTGTAGGAAATGTTTCATCTCCTAATGAACCTGTATTTCTTGGTCCTGCCATAAAGCCACCACCATTATATGTACTTCCACTTGCATTTGAATAAATAAATTTATTATTAAGTGAATCCCATACAATAGATGATGTTGCGTTTGAGCCTGAATCATATATTTGCAATCCGGCGAATCGTGAGGCTGGGGCTTGTGTATTTAATACAATATATTCTTGTCCAATTATAACTGCTGAACCTGATATTGTTTCAACATATCCGAATGAGGCTGAGTTTGCTATGATATTATTTGCTGTAATGGTATCGGTAACTAATAAATTAGAGGCTGTAAGATTTAATCCTGATGCTAATGTTGATGCAAATGATGCTGAAGTCGAATTCAAAGCATAAGATGCTGATGTACTGCTACTAGCATATGATGAGCTCACTACACTACCACTATAATAGGATGCTGTATCCGCAGTACCTGTTAAGTTACCGGTAAATGTACCACTTGCTAATGATATACCATCTCCGTTTTGATATATAGTTGCTAATGTTACATCACTAGTGTCTTGTACTATAATATTACCTTCAGAATCTACTGATAGAGATGTTTTAAAATCGTTTGTACCATCTACAAAAGTTACTTTTCCATCAAGTCCAGCACTAGAACCAAGACCAAAAAATGTAGTATCTCTAAATGATTTATTTCCAGTTATAGTTTGTGCTGTAGATGTTTGTACAAAATTAGTACTATCTATTCCGTCTAATGTATCTGCGTTTGAAGCACTTAATGCTTGTGTAGAGTATGATGCGGTTCCTAATAATGAACCAGTTATTCCATTTGTTACCTCTAATGATCCTGTTATTAATACAGTACCTCCATTTGTAATTCTTACTAATTCAGTTGGTGTAACTCCATTTTTATAAAAAACATGACTTCCATCACTAACGTAGTCAAGTTGAGCTGGTGATACTCCTAATCCATATCCTCCAAATGAGGCTGTATATAAAGCAAGTTTACTAATTGTACCTGCTGCTCCAGTTCCGTCACCTAAGGTTAATAAATTTATACTATCATTCCAAGTTAAATTATTAGAAGTTGTAGTTGTATTAGTCCCATTATTGAATAATATTCTGTTTGCTGAGCCTACTACGTTTGTTGCTAGAGAGGCATTTGAAGAGGATATTGCTTGAGAAGCGCTTAATGCTTGATTAGCGTAAGATGCTGTTCCTAATAATGAGCCTGTTATACTACCTGTAACATCTAATGAGCCTGTTATAGTTAATCCATTATATAATTCTACTATACCATCATTTTTGACTGTTAATCTACGTGTTGGAGTATTAGTACCATTTAGAGTTGTAGTTATAGCGACTTCCGTACCACGAGTTAATGTACTAAAATTTTCAGAAGCTTGAAATATTAGAGCGGCTGACGATGCTAGTGCTCCCGAATCATATCCGCCAGCAGTGATACTACCTAAGTATTCTGTTGCCGATGGAGGAAGAGGAGCACTAGCATCGCCAGATGCTCTATTTAATCTAATAGTAGGCGCTGATGAGTTACTTGCTTTATATAAATATATAGAAGGTCCGTTAAAATTAAAATTATATGTATTAGTATCGTCTGTAAATGTAGTATTTTCGGTTATGTTTCCACCTAATTTAAATATGTCTGGGGTAGCTATAACTTGTGTAAGACCTGAACCACTTGTCGGTAAATCTTCTCGTAATGCTAATGTGCCCTGTTTATTTGGAAAATAGTAATTATTTGATGATGTTAATGCGTTACTATTTAATATAGCTTTATAAGTTGTTGTCTGTACTGCTACTGTATTAGCAGTTACTTGACCTGAAGTATCCAAACTACCTGTAACCACTAAACTACCTGAGATTATGGCGGAGCCGGTGTAAGGAAATGTTGGTGTACTTGGCGCATAAGATGCGCTTAAAGCAATTGAAGCTGTATTGGCGAATGAGGCAGTACCTGTTAAATTACCTCTAAAACTACCAGTATTTAATTCAAATCCTAAACCATTTTGATATAATATAGCTAATAAACTACCAGTTTGATCTATAAAATTTAAATCTCCAAGTCCAGTAGCTTCTATTGATATTTTGTTACCAGTATCTACACCATAGAAAAATAGTTTTCCATTTGTTGCACCACCTTGACCAAGTAAAACTGGTTGTAGTAATGTTTTTTGACCATCAATAGTTTGGCTACTTGTTATATCAACAAAATAAGCTGAATCAAAACCTCCTAAATTACTAGCGTATGATGCTGTTAAAGCTTGAGTTGCGTATGATGCTGTTCCTAATAAAGAACCTGTTACACCTAAAGTAACATTTAATGAATTTAAAGCAGCATCTGAGCCGCTAGTAACAATTTTTTTCCAATTTGGCATTTATGTTTTAATTATGGTTGGTTACATAGATGTGCTATGTCCACTTCCCGTATGGGCCTATAATATATTATAAATATTGAAAATTATTTTTTATTTGAGCTTTTCGCTATTGTTTCTGATAGCGATGTCATTTTCTTTTGTTCTTCTTCATTAACCATTCTTTGAATTTCAGATAATTCATGCTCTATTTTTACTTGTAGAGTAGCTAAGAATTTAGCATCTTTACCTGATATCTGTACCGTTTCTAAAGATTGACGAATGAAGTTTAACTCATTAGGAGTTAAATCGATTGAAAATATATTCATAACTTAATTATTTTGTTTGATCTAAATATTGATTTTGGAGTTTAATTACCATATTATAAATAATTTCTACGTCTTCTCCAAGGAATGTTGATCTTTTTATTAAAGAAAGTAAAATTTCTATCTCCTTCGCGTTTAGTTGCGATGGAGATAGAGGAATTTCTTTGCTATTTGCTGTTTGTATGTTGTTTGCTGTAAAAGCCATAACTATTTTATTATAAATATATTGTTTAAGTGTAAATATAAACTTCACCATTATCACTATTCACATAGATGTTACCAAAACCATTAGTAGTACCACCCCATGTTGGTGTCGCTGGAGGTACTCCAGATGCTTTTTTAGCTGTTACCATATATTCATCAGCTGTTACTGAAACAAATCCTTGTTGTACACCATAAGCGACCGCCCATCTACCATAAGTACCAGTATCAGTAGCTTCAATATATATAGCTGATCCTTCTCCACTTGAGTTATATTGAGAAACAATACCTGAATCTGTTAAATTGGCTGAGCCAGAATTAATTAATATAAATGGATCTTTTACTAATAAATTTTCAGTGTTAATAAATGATGCTGTACCATTTACTATTAAGTTTTCAGATACTGTTAAATTAGAAACAGTAACCATACTAGCTGTATTAACACTTAGTAATGTGGTTGAACCACTTACAACACTAAATGCTGTAGATGAATTAATTAAAACGGATGCGGTAATAGATCCTGTAGATATTTGAGATAAATTTAAACCTACTACTGCTGATGCGGGAACATATGATGCTGTCGCAGCATTTGAAGAAGATATAGCAAATGATGCTGTCCCTAATAATGAACCCGTTAAATATGATCCAGCAGTTTGACCTTGAATGTAAGCTAATGTTAGGTATTGATTTACTCCAGCCATTCCTACACCACCACTTCCTGGATTAAGTACTAAAGCACCATTTGTACTTAAGTAAGTCTGGCTAAATCCATTTCCAGCAATTGCTAAATTTGATGATGCACCTCCACCTAGAGCTAAATCTAAAGTACCTGAAATAATTACATTTTGGTTTAATGTATTTACATATGAAGCTGTTGAAGCAAATGATGCTGTTCCTAATACAGAAGCAGTTACTGAAGATACTACTAAAGTTGATCCTGATATTAAACCTGCATTACTAATACTAAATAAAGTATTTGAACTACTTACTAGTGAGAATACAGTTGAACCTATATCAACGGAGGCAGTAACTGAACCTGTGGTAATTTTATTACTACTTAAGTTACTTACTGAACCACTTATACCGGCAATAGAAGCACTTAAATTAGTTAAAACTGTATCTACAGTTTGACCAACATATTGGTATGCTGTTATTTTAACTACTTGTGATGAACTTGGTGCTGAGGTATTGAATTGTAAAACACCATCCTTATAATCAAATTGATAATTTGCTGAGTTTTGTTTAACATTATCTACTAATACAACAACACTATAACCTGGAGGATTATCTTGAGCATCTGCACTACTTAAAGCCGGTACAGCATATTTATTTGATATAAAATCTGTTATTTGACCTGATTGAACAATCTGTGGTGTTACTGAGGATGCAGAGGGATTAATAAAAAACCAGGCATCAACTAAGGATGCACTAACAACATTTGATGGTGTTAATGTATGTTGATACCAATATCTTAATAAGTTTTGTCCTCCAACAGAATATATACTTCCATCTTGACTAGAACCTGAAAATGGTAGACTAGATGTTGGTAATAAACTAGCCTGAGCATATATCTCTTTAGAATTAATATCTAATACACTAGTAAATGCTTCCTGAGCATCTGTTAATGCTGCTTGGGTATATCTTCTACTCTGTAGTAATCTATTGGATTTTATTGTTTTATCAATTGCCATGTTATTATATTATATTATGAATATGTTACTGAGATGCTTGTTACTGGGGCTTGATCACCATTATATCTTACCAATACTATTAAATCTCTGTATGTACTATCCAATGCCATACCTACCGCGCCTCTTAAAGGCATAGTATATGTAGTTCCAACTAATGTACCTGTATTATTACCATGTAAATCTATAAGAGGAGTGAATGGGTTTTTAAAGTCATCATTAGCTATACTGGTTTCAATTTCACCTGAGGTTAATTGTGATGGATCAAAAATACGAGCGCGTGGGATAGTACCTACACCTGGAATGACAGTACCCGCTGTTGAACTTACATACATTACAGCTACTGCTGTGCCAGATGAAGTTGAGTTCCAAGCTACTAATGTTTTACCAACATTTATAGTCATTGAAGTAGCTGCTGTGCCTAAATCACGTTTAAATGCTCTAGCATAGTATTTGTATGTTTTACCACTATTTGGGTCAGCTAACCAGTACCCATATGAACCACCTGGTCTAACTAAGAATCCTGGTTTAACTTGTAGATCTACAGCTCCTAAACTATAGGCATCATATGAACCTGTAGTCCATTTAGAACCTGAGGCATATGAACCTGATAAGAAATTACTATCTATTTTTAATCTAAAGTTTTCACCAACAAATGTTTCTGATCCTCCAGTTAAAGTTCCAGCATCATATGCTTGTGCTCTACCGTAATAACCTAATGAGCCTGAAGCTAATGGTTGTCCAAATGCACTTGCTGAGTGGAATAGGTATGTTTGAGTATTTAATGTTGATTGAGAACTATTTCTATCTCTACCTCTTGTTAATACAGTAAATGTGGTTGTAGATAAAGAACTAGCTTGTTGTATGTTTGTAGCTCCACTTGAACCAGCATTAAATGATACACTACCACTTAATTTAACAATATCGTTTACAAAAGGTACAGTACCAGTATTTCTTGCTGTTGCTCCTGTTGAGTCAAATATAGCATTTAAAGTTTGAACTGTTCCACCATTAGTTGATGCTGCATTTATACCACCTAGTGTTACTAATGAATTAGCTGTATTAAAATCAGCAATTGTAGTACTTGAAGCATACAATGGAGCAAAAAATCCACTTGCTGTAGATATTTGAGACCAAGTAGCAGTTAATAAGTACGGAGCACCACTTAATGAGCGTGATGTTGCGGTTAATGAGGCTGTTATACCACCTGTATATGATAATGTGTTACTACCTATATTACTATCAATAGTAGTTGTTGGAGCAAAAAATACTCTTTCTGTAATTGTACTATCTGTTGTATATGCTGACGAGCCACTATTTATTTTAATAGACGCGGATACGTGATACCAACCTGATGAACTTACATTAGTAAATGATCTTCCATTGTTAAATAATCCTGAGCTAAATACACTAGCAAATTTACCATCTTGAAAAGCGGGAGGAATTACTAATGGGTTAGCTGTATTTATTTTACCTAATGTTAAACCACCTGAAGAACCTGTTGTTGCTAATGATAATAAATTTTGTGATTGCGAAGTAGCAGTTGATGTTTCACTATTATTGTCTGAGTAAAACCAATTGATAGCTCCTGATACACGGAACGGAACATTAGATAAACTTCCTAATCCAAATAATTGAGCATCGGCTGATGAAGATACTATTGTTGAACCACCAGCAACACTATTGTAAACTATATTAAAATTTGAGTTATTATATATAGTTTTTCCTGAAAATAATGTACTACCTACAGTTGAGAAACCTTGAGTAACTAAATATGCTACATCACTATTGCTATAATTTTGAGGCACATAACCTGCTGGTGCTGCTGCCGTACCATTATTTGTAATAGTTTCACCAATACTAGCAAATGTTCTAGTATTTGGTGAGGGTGCAGGAGCAGATGCGCTTAATAATCCTGCTATAAATCTTAATACGTCTGATGTATATGTAGTAGGCGAAAATGTACTAAAGTAACTACCATCAAGACCTGATGACCATGGGTTTAATGTTGGTTCACCATTGAAATGATTTTGTAACTCTGCTACAGATCCTGAGACTACGACTTTTTTCCATTCTGCCATTGTATATTATTTTATTATTTATTATAAATATTTAATTTTCTAATCCTACATAAAACGAAGATGATGTAAAATACATTCCTCCTGCTATCGTTGAACTAGTTAAAACATTCGATTGAGTAGCAAAGTATACTATACTTTCACTTACTGCGAACGTAGTTTGGTTTGTACTATTCTTAATTAAAAAAACATCATTAGTGATAGTAGTAGTGGTTGATGTTACTTTTAAAAATTCAGCACTAGCCGATTTAACTAAAAATATATCACCAGTAGGACTTACACTAGCCGTTACACTACCTGATGATATTTGAGTTGTGTTAATTGATAGATTTGTTAAGCCACTACCATCACCGTTAAACGATCCACTAAATGACCCTGATAATGGGTACTGTATTTGTTTACTGGTTATTAATGCCATTATGTGAATTTCCCTATTGCTGTTATTTCGTCTGTTAAATTTAATGAATAACCTATAGATGATGTATTAAAAGTGGCTATTATATTTCCTCCACTTTCTAACAAAGATACAGTAGAAGAAGGAATATATTGACCATTAATATAAAATACAAAATTATTTACTGTTGTGGCGGGTAAACTTGACCCTGCGGGGGGTTGTAGTATAGAAGTGCTAGTAAATGTTGCTATATTAGGAACTGTTATAGGGTTTGCTATTTTAGTAATATTAGTATTAAGATATGCTAGATCACCACTTGCTCCTCCAGTTATTATATTATTAATTATATTAATTCCCCCTCCTATAAACGAGGTAGCGCCAGTTGCATTTTTAGCAGCAGGTTTATTTGCGAATCTTAATTCATCTATATTTGTAGTTATTCCCGCTCCGTCTATTACTTCTAAATCAAATACTACTTGTGATGTTGTATAGAATTTACTACGAGCTACAGCTAAATCTTTATTAATTGTATCTGGTAGTATGTATCCATTTAATATAAGGCTAAATGTAGAGCGGGCTGCTCTATCTTCTCCTTGTTCTAGTAAAGTAGTCGTGGTAAATGAATCAATTCTAGCTTTAAATTTCCATCTATTAGGATCACCCCAATACGAGTCAGAAGCAAACTGAATAGATTCAACTAATTTATTATTTTGTTCTACAAGATCAGTAAATATCACACATGAATATGTTAGTGTAACATAATCAGGGACTGCAGTTACATAATATTGTTCTGATGGAATTCTATTATTGATAATTGAGAACTTATCATATGCGTTTCTGATATTATATTTAGTTCCTATTACTTGGTATAAATGAGCTCTATTACCGTCTAATTTATTGCCTAATGATCTATTTTTTTCAACGCTTTCACGTTTAAACATAATTAAAGGTGCTAATCCTTTTCCATTAGCATCACGATAAAATCCATCTGCTTGAACTGATTTCCATCGTTCCGGAGATCCATAAATTACAGGAACGGCTAATCGTTGTCCGTTTTGGATTATATTAGGTTTAATTACATTTTCAAAATAATACATTACAGCGTAGTCTAGATCTTCTAGTCCTACACTAACGTCTTTTACAGTATCTCCCTTAAACGAAAAATCTTTTCCTCTATTCTTTGAAAATATAGTGTCACTAACCGGTTTTCCTTGATTTTTTAAATAAGGAACAACCTGCTCTTGACTTATTTCAGCTGCATTTTTTTGAATAGGTTTAAGAGTTCTAGCCATTATTTTGATTTTCTTTGTAATTCTAACATTTTATCTAAAGTGTATATCATTTGACTAGCTTTAGTTAAAAGACTATTTGTTTCTTTAGCTACTTTAGCTACATCTTCATTTGCTGAGTATTTGAATGGTTGAACTTCTTTTCTATACGATAAAAGTTGTCTTCTTATTGCATCAAATTTTGGAAGAGCTTCAAATTCTGTTGTTGTTTGCCCTGTAACAGGATCAACAGTAGTTGTTATACTTTTGTATCCTCTTTTAAAAGCCTCATCATCTATTGGTTCTTTAGCTCTAAGAGCAGCTACTTTTTCTCCACCCGTTCCTGTAATAGGTATCTCAGCTTCATTTATTATGTCTAATAATTTAATCATATCTATAAATATTATAATCTCACTTGGGTTATACCTGATATTTCTGGTCTCATATAATGGCATGTTACTATTATAGACCATGATGAACCAAAATTATCAGTATTAGTAGAATAAGAATAGTTGTAATCTTTACCTACTACTAATTGATTTTCATTAACGTTGTCTACTTCATAATAATCATTATTCCATAACACAATGTCTCCTATTTCAGGTACTATGTTATATGTAAAGCCTCTACCGTCGGCGCCAAGCTCGGTGCTTAGGTCGATACCTGCGAGATCATCGCGTAAAAAGCGGCAAGTAATATTACGACTTATGTCAGGTCCAAAATCATCTGATGCGGCTGTAGTATCACCTCTTTCTATTAAACAATTAACCAATACAGGATTATTATATGTTTTTTTCGAAGCTTCTCCGTACATATTTGATTCAGTACGATCTAATACTATTTTGTAGTATCCGACCTTTTGCTCAATTATATTATTAAGCAATTCTCTATTCACATGTCTGAATAGACTCATGTCCCTGTTGGCTCCAAATAAACTCATTATAAAGTAGTTTTCTTTTCTAGAGTTTTTAGTCTAGGGATGAATTTTAATAAACCAGATATCTTTTCAGAAGATATTGCTCTAGTTTTAATTTCTTTAATAGCATCAATTGGATCAGTATACACTAAATATTTCATATGTAATAATGAGTATTCAGTTTGATCTGTAATTAGAGTATTTAGATAAGTATTTTGTTCTACTTTAACAACAACTACTCCTTCAATAGCTCTAATTTCATTATAGATATCTACTTTATTAGCTTCTCTTTCTACTTTAATCATTACTTCTACTTCATATATAGCAAGTGATTCTAGTAATAAATGTGTTAGTTTAATCATAGTTAAAAAATATAAATTCCCATTGGTACGTTATTCAATGCTTTTTGTATTGATTCAGCCTCCAATGCTTGGTTTTCTAATTGTGTTTTACGTGAAGCCATGTCTAAGTTTCCTCTTAATACTTCAAGTAATTTTTCTTTTTCTGTTCTAGCATCCGCTAATAAATCAGCTTGATTTAGAGTTACCTCAGCACCTGGGATAGGTACAGTAGTGTATTTACCCCTAATATATGCTAGCATTTCCTTACATATAGCTAACGTGTATTGATAAATCCATTGTCTACCAACTGAGTTTATTAAAGCAAATACTGGGTTGTTATAAGGTACGTTTGATACGTCTGTTATTCTACCGGGTCCTAATCCACTTCCACTAAGAGGGGTAACACTATTTCTTTCATCTACTAATACGTAATGAAAAAACATTTTTTTATCTGTATCAGGAATAGGGAATACTCTTAGTTTATTATTTATTAAATCAAATGAATAAGCTGATTTTCTTATCTGGTCGTTTAATTCAATTGCTTGAAGTTTTTGAACATCAAAATTGATAGGCATCAACATAAAATTAATACCAGGTGACATCTGGCCAAAACCAAATGTTTCTAATAGTGATTGTATACCAGTACCTGTTCCAGCATATGGATCAAAATAACGAACAATAGCAGGTGGTTCCTCATAAAATACTTTTTTAACTTCAATAGAGGCAGTAATACCATATGAGCTAGATAGGATTACTTTTAAATCATAATCTTGAATACTACGAGTCATATGAAATGAAGCAGTATATTGTGTTATATTTCCTCCTGTGCCCGCCTCAATAGCATATGTTTGAGAAATACGGATAGTGCTTCCTAGATTTGGAGTTATAATCTGGTTATTATAAGAAGAACCAGTAGAATTACCCTGCATTAAGAAAAAATTCTCACGTATTTTATATTGATAAACTTCGTTACTATAAGCGGTGATTGCTTCTTCGAATGCTGTATAGAAATTAATATCCTGTAATTCGATTTCCATTAATGGGTAACCTAATCTACGAGCACACCAGTTTGCTACCTTATCAGCTTCCTGTCGAAAAGATGCATCACTATCATAAAAACCAAATGGGGTTTGACCTGAACCTGATACAAATGATGAGGTTCCTGGCCAAATAGGTATATTTGCCATGTTTAAATAGTATTATTCCGTAATAAATATTACAGAATTATTATTTTCCGTATTCGTAATCGAGTATTTTACCTACTAAATCAGATCTATGGTTTACTTTTAACTTAATCCACTTAACTTCATCTATTTTTTTAGATAATTCGATGGCATATGTTAATCCATTGACTTGCCCATCAGGAGTTTTAATGTCAGTTTGCTCATTATCACCATTGATAACGATTTTACCTGTTTTACCTAAACGAGTTAATATAGCTAACATTTCTGCTTTAGTAAGATTTTGTGCTTCCTCTACTATTAAAATATCATCGATTGTTTTACCACGAATAAACTGAACAGGCATTGCTTTTATTTTTTCTTGTTCAATTAATTTAGGTATTTCAGTTTTGTCCGTACAGCATTTCATTAGATTTTCTACTAACGCTTCCATATATGGATCAAATTTTTCACTTAAGGCTCCTGGTAGAAATCCTAGACTTTTGCCAACTTCAATAGCAGCTCTAGTGTTATAAATACATTCTACTTGTTTTTTCTTTAAAAAATCTAAGGCGGCTTGAGCACATACTAAACTTTTTCCGCTTCCTGCTCTACCTGTTACTATTACGATTTGGTTTTCAATAATTAATCGTTTAGCTTCTTTTTGTTCCTCGTTTAATTGCAATGCATTAATAGCTTTAATGTCACTTTTTCTAGCACGATTAGGTTCTTTCATATACGATATTTTAGTTACGTATAAATATAACAAAAAAAGCCGAGCATTGCTCGGCTTCTTTATATTTCTAAGTTAAGTTAGATTAGATAGTGTTCAAACCAGCTACGTATACTTTACCGTAGTAATCAGGTCTGATCATTTTTTTAGCGTAGCGAGTCATTAAACCTTTACGTGGAGTGAAGGTATTTGGATCGTACAATAATGGAGTCATGATTAGAGGAACATATGGAGCAAATACAGCACCACACTCTAAGAACTGAGCACCTTTGTAACCCATTAAGATTACGTTTTCAGTCATGTATGGATTTTTGTATACTTTGTAACGGCTGTTTAATGAACCAATCTTTTGGATACCAAAGTTGAATTCCATTTTCTCGCCATCACCATCTGCTGCAAATCCAGGAATAGATTCCAAGATAGTTGCTACTGTAGGTGAAGTAACTAAGAAGTTAGCGCCACCGCGTAATGTCAACTGATGAATTTTGTTAGATACTTTTTGTAATTTAGTTCCTAAAGTTTGGAACCAACCACCTTGAGTATTATAGAAACCTAAAGCGTTGTTAGTTACACCATTTACGCCTACTGCTTGGTTGTTAACGGCTGACCAGTATTCAGTTGTGTAAGCATTTTCGATCAACATGTCTAACAATTCAAGATCAATTTCCATTGAAATGTATTGTGACAAGATACCAGTTAATTCTGCTTCAGCATCTACTGAATGGTAAGCGTTCAAATCTTGAGCAAATTCAGGTGTCCATTGTGCTTTTAATTTACGTGTTTTAGCAACGATAGCTTCAGATTTTAACTGAACGTTAATTTCTGGAATAGCAATTGTTGTAGCACTTTGAGCGTTAGGATAACCAGCACCGCTAGCATCTTCGAAATCACCACGTGAAGTAGCTGTAGGTTGTACATCATAGTACAATACTACTGTACCTGCACTAGCACCAGTTGTGTTAGTTACTAATGAACCTGTTACTACGAATGAAGCTGTGTTGCTAGTTACTGTAGTAAATGCTTGTAAAATTTCAGTACCTGTAATTGAACCTGAAGTAAATACGAATGCGCGAACACCGTTTTGATCAGCTGAAGTAGGTAAAGGAACGTTAATTACTTTGTAAGTAGGGAAAGATGATGAGTAATCAGCATCTAAGTTAAATGTAGCCCAGCTAGTTGAACCAGTTGTTGCTGCGATAGAAGCTGAGAATTGGTTGATTGAATAACCAAATTTACCAGCACCATAAAGTGATTGAGAAGTAATATCTGTTACGTTAGTACTTGCGTTAGCACCGTATAAAGATCCGCCTGATTGGAATGGTTTAACACCAGTACCGTATTTGAAATCAAGATAGAATACAAGGCCTGAAGGTAAGTTCATTGGTTGTACACTAACGAATTCTTTTGCAGCGATCTCACCGAATACACGGCGAACTAATGGTAAAGCTACACCTGACCAGCTCTCACCGTTGTAAGCACCTGCTCCACCGGTTTGGTTACCAGTTGAAGAAGCTTCTACGATTAATTGCTTAGCTTGGTTTTCCAATAACATAGCCATAGTACTACGGCTGTTTGCATCATTGATACCTTCCAATAGACCTGATTTTGTCCATTTAGTTTGAAGGCGTTTTGCATCGTCTTGAACCGATTTAAATTGGTTTGAAGACTCTAATAATTGTTGAATGTTCATTTTTGTTTAAAAAATTAATTTTGTTTTTACTTAATAATGTTTGCTAATTTTTGCATACGAGTAATAACATCGTTTGATTCTACAATTTGTTTCTTAGGAGCCATACCGGCTGCTTTAGAAGCAAATCCTAGAGATTCTTTAATTGGTGATCTTTTAGTAGACGCTGTTAAAGTGTTACTTAATGATTCGAATACCATTTTAGCTTCTTTAGGTGTAGTTGCTCTATCGAATGATGCAATTACATTTAATTTCTGAGACTCAGATAAGTTTTTAGATTTGAAGATTTTATTAACATAAAGTAACTTAGCGTTTAGTAAGTTTACTTCATTTAATTCTCTACGAAGTGTATTAATTACATTAATGGCTTCTTTCATTTCTTTTTTCTCGTCTTCTTTCTCAACTTTTTTCATAACTTTCTTCTTCTTAGCTTCATCTAATCCTTTAGAGCTATCTAAAGCATCTAATTCAGCTAACAATTCTTCTAGGTTGATTTCTTCATCATCGCCCATCTCATCACCCATTTCAGCGCCCATGTCCATATCCATGTCCATTTCTTCTTCTTCTTCATCAGCTGGTGTTTCCATTTCTTCAGCTTCTAATTCTTGGCTAACGATGTCTTTGATTAAGTCTTTAAGATCTTCAATAGACATATCTTTTACGTCTGTTTCTTCTTCTTCAGTTTCTTCTTCTTCTTCCTCTTCTTCAGTTTCTTCTTCTTCTTCTTCTTCTTCTTTAGCTTCATTCATCATGTCTTCTTCTTCTAGCTCAGCTAAAATAGCAGATAAATCGAAATCACCTTCTTCCATTTCTTCTGATGAGTACATCTCATCCATTTCTTTGCCTTCCATTGGAGCTTCTTCTTCTCCCATTCCATATTCTCCGTCCATGTCCATCTCGTTTAATTTAGCGACTAACATGTTTTGAATACTTGGGGTCAAAGCTTCTTCTAGGGCTTCTTTTGCGTTTAGTAACGCTGCTTCGCGGATTGCTTTAGCATCCACTATTGCATCCTTAAATAGTTTGTTGTTTGACATTTTTTTCTCCTTAAATTTAATTTTGGAAATAAGATTATTAGGAATCTTAATAGAATTTTGTTTGAAATACCGAGCTACAATATAGAATGTGTATTAGCTCATTGTGGTCAGATATACATATATGTGAATAACGAAGAACGCAAAAAGAAATGCCTCCTTTTTAGGGGAGGCATCTGTCTAACAATACTATTGATAGAGTGGTTATTTTTTAACATAAACTACATACTCCTGTTTGAGTACATATAATTTCTGTAATTAATTCGTTTACTTTTGTATAATCGTTTAGTGATCTATATTGCTTACTTTCAGATAATGACATATATGCATTAGGAGTTGATGGTACCGATACTAGATCCCAACATAGTAATTCAAAATCATCTTGTACTTCAACTGTTTCGCCTATTTGACGTACTGAGCCCATACCTCTTGATGATATGCCTAGTGGTATATTTGCTCTAATAATTTCTTGAGCAATTTTTCCTGAAGGTGTGTTTAATAGAGTTAATTCACCCATTACATCATTACCTTCCCACCATATTTTTGTAATTAAATGTGATACGTTACTTAGGTTAATGATAGAGGATTCAGGGTGGTCTAATTCTCCAGTTGATGTTCTAGAGGCCATAGGACCATTCATGTATTTATCGATTTGTTCTTTTAATGTTTTTAACGGGTAAACACGTCCATTACCGTTTTTAACATCGGCTTCTTGTAATTTACCTCTAACACGCATAAAACCATCACTACTTTTACTGTCTTTTCCTTCAGTAATAGGTTGTAATTTGGCTATGTGGAACGGTATATGATCTACTAATAATTGCTTATTCATAATTATATTTCGTCATTTCTATCTAAATAAAAATCATCTTCGTCTGTACCATTAGATAGTACTAATTTAATGTCATTGCCAAATGGTTCTACAGAAATTACTTCTACCTCTTCACCCATTGTAAATTTACCTAAATCAGCAGATATTTTAAATTTATCACCTACAGATAATGAACTTGCTTTAGCTTCATCCATCTGATGACCAGCAGTATCTGTCATATTATCTCCACCCGGTAGTCTTGAATACTCATGTATCTCACGTGCTGATTTTTGAAATAATAGTATATTTAAATCTCTTAAATCATTACCTTCTAAATCCGGAGCATGTATATTAATTAAATCTTGTTTAGTATCTGAGTCTGTAGTACCCATTGCTTCTAATTCTTTATAGATTTTATCTGCTAAATCTATAATATCGTCTGACATTCTTGCTGATTCTTTTAGAGTTAGTTTTTTCATTTTTTCGCCAGTAGCATCCATTTTCTTAACACCACGAACTGTTTTAGCTACTAAAGACATCATTTTGATAGTACCTTCAGGCTTATTAGTTTCTTTATGAGCTTTATTAGATGATGCTTTAACTTTTTCAATGCCTTTAGGAGAAGTCATGCCGTTAGTTTTATCTACTAAATCATTACTCTTAACATCTCTCATTTGATCAGAACCCGGTTTAAATTTATTCATGTATTGGGTTTTATATCCCTCTACACCTGACATTAATGTATCAGTATAATAAAATTGGTTCTTCTTCAAGTTTTTAACCACGATTTTTGCGGCTTCTTTTTTGGTTAAACCGCCGTTTTTTTCGATTTCATAATCTATGCCGATTAAAACTTCTTGACCGTTTAAATTGTCGATTTCAGAGAATCTAGAATATAATTCTTTACCACTAGTGTTAGTAGTATAAGATTCATTCAATGACATTCTTTGCTCTAAATCATCAATCATTTGCTTAATTTTCTCAGTTGGATTTTTAGCGTATATTTTCTTTAAGAAATTAAGTTCAGATTGATCTATTTTTTTATCAACACCGTATTTATCTTCAGGTGTTTGCATTGGTTTGATACCCATACCGGCAGATTTTCTTTCTGCTTCAGCTTCAGGATCACCTGCTATTCTGTAGATATCTGCTTCATTCATACCCGTAGCATTTTTACGTAATGTATCAATACTATCCCAACCATCATTACTTACCATTATAGTTTCAGTATCACCGTTATCATAATTAACGGTATATGATTTATCACCATTTTGAGTATATGTTCTAACTATTTTTCCGTTAATAGTAATTGGGGATTTAATATCTGCTTCAGTTAAGATAGCTTTATTTCTTAATATTTTAACTGTGTCACTAAATGAAGTTACATTAGTAATATATTCAGGTAAAGACATACGAACGTTACGCATAAATTGCGCTTGAGTCATTTTGCCTTCTTTTAAATCTATGTATTGTTGTTTTACACTTTTCATGCGTATAAATATTGTGTTTTTATTTATTAAAATATTGTTTGTTCAAATCTTCCCCAGCTTTTATTACATTTTCTAAAGCACTCGTTAGGTAATATATATCTCCCATTATATCATCTATGTCATTATATAAATCCTCTAATTTTTCTATATTCTTAGGCCTATTTATAATATCGTATTTTTCTACTACTCTATAAAATCTATCATACACCTCATGTAATTTATCATTATCAAACTCCATATCAGAAAGAAGTTCTTTATATTTTTCTGTATTGTTTACTACATCTAATATAGCAATATTAAGGATTAGGTTTTTATACTTTGTAAATAAAGATTTCCCATTTTGAATAGCTTTTTCAGCTATTCCAATAAATTCCTCTATTTTTTTCGAGGGATATCCTACTTCAGGTTGTTGTATTTTAACTTCATCCATTATCTTCCTTGTCCTCTATAGTTAGTTTCTGAGTTGTCGTGTTTATTACGGCGCTTTTGTGCTTTACCTTTTTTACGAGTACCAAAAGTAATTTTATGTGAGTCCTTAGATGCTGCTTTTGCCTTAGCCATTACTGGTAGATTGATTTAATTTTATTACTAATTTTGTTTGATATTTCACTAATTTCATTTATTGCTTTTAAGCTACGTTTCCAATACCCTGAACCTTCATCATTTTCACTTAGTTCTTGTTTGATACGAGTTGTGTATTCAATCAATTGATCTACTTCGGCTAACTTACGTTTTACCTCACGTATACCTTTATGAAGCATTTCTGCTTTAGTTCTATATTTAACTTCGTTTTTAAATTTATTATATGATACCTCATTAAGTAATTCTTCCTTAATAATATGTTGTACCACTTCTTGTAATTTTCCTTCTTTAGTAGCTAAACTAGGACCTGTGTATCCACTAGCAGCTGTGTATCCGCTAGAGGCCGTATATCCGCTAGGTGCTCCATATTGTGATGCCATATCATAATTACTTTCACGCACTTTTAATCCTTCATAGTCTAATAAAGAATTAGTTAAATATCTATCTAATGCTGGTTTGGTATTTATTTCTTGAACTTTAGATAGCATTCTTTTTTTAACAGAATCATTAATGTTAGAGTCATTCATAAGATCGTAAAATAATTGTTTAGCACTATTTAAATTAGATTCTTTATATACATCTGTAATGATTTTATTTAGAATAGAAGCAATTTCTACTTTATCTGCTATTCCTTTTTGTTTATTAGGAACAATTATTCTTTTTACTTTTTTTTCTTCTTCATTCATGGCTGATTTTTTACCTTTCCAAAGTTCTTTATAATCTAACATTTTAGAATTTTTAGGCATACCTGATGCTTTTTTAAATCCTTGTTTCATTGCCGTTTGAGTTGCTCTATTAGTTTTTTGTCCTTTAGGGGCAAATGCTTTTGTAGTCATGATGGGTCCAGCCCCAACACCTATAGCGCCGGTTGCTGTTTCTTCTTCTAAATCAATATTTAAATCATTAATTTTATCTTGCTTAACTCTATCTAAGTATGGTTTTATATCTTGTGTCCAAACTGCTGTTTGTGAAAAAGGTATACCACCGGCTTGTCCATGTTCTCCTTTTGTAGCTTTATCTAAGTCTTGAATAGTAATTTCACCATTTTCCATAGCTTTTTTAAATCTAAAGTAGTTTTGGCTTGTACTATAAATTCCTAATTTATTTTGTAGTAATTCTTTACCACCAAAAAACCAAATCCATTGAAGAGCTGTATCAAATGAGCCTTCAATTCCTTTATAGCTACTAGCTTCCTTTAAGCTATTTACTAATTCTTCTTTAATTATTCGTTTTAATAAAGATACATTCATTATTTAACTGTTTTTAATTCGTTTGTTAATTGGTAATACTGGAGTAATGAAATTAGATTTTCATCTTTTACATTTTGATTTTTTCCAATAGGTTGTAATAAGTTAATTACTTCAGTTAGTTTAATATGAATAGTTTTATCTGTTACTTTACTAGATAATTCACTTAATTCGTTACGTAAAGCAGAATATTGATTATTTACAAATTCTTTTAATACGGTTGTATTAGAAATATTATTGATGTATTCTTTTAATACATTTCTTTGTCTAGCGTCTAATGTAGAATATTTTTTATTAAATCTTTCTAGTAACACACGGTACGCTATTAAACGAGTACCTTTATCCATACCAGCATATTCTTCAAGAATACGATCTTTTACACTGTCTTTGTCTATTTCTTTACGGGTAATATGTTCCAGTAAAGTTACTTTATTATCTATAATCTGAGTGGGCTCAATAAATTCAGATGAATTATGAGCTTCTATTAAATTATAGATAGCAGCGTATTCGGTATAATGATTAATTTTAGATTTAAAAAATTCTTCAATGTTATAATGCTCACGAATATCTTTAATTAAATTATATTTTTCCTTACGTAAAATAGATTTATTTAAACGTGACGATGCACCTAAGGTAGCATTGATAAATGTTTCAGCTTTAGCTTCACTAAGCGTATTAGAGCTAGTTAATACTTGATATATTTTATATTCTTTAGCTAATTCAGTTTTGTTAAAATATTTTTTAACTAAATTAATAGCGGCTGAGTCTTGATTAGACACAGTATCTGATGCTATTTGTCTAACCAAAAGCTCGAATAATATACCTGTATTTTTAAATTTAGAATGTTTGATTCTCATAAAAGTGGTGCACTATCTATAAATATATAATAATTATATGTCCTTAATATTTTCTTCCGATAATAAATTGGAGCTATCCGATTTAAATACCATGTCTTTTTTTAATGAATCTAATAATGGTTTATTTCGTATAAATTCAGTTAGAGCTAATGGTGAACCGCCTTTAGGAGTACCGTCAGCCATCTCACCACTTGGTAGATTAGCGGTATATAAGGTTTTCATACCTTTTCTACCCAATCTATCTTTACCTAATGGATCTTTCTGTGTGTTTATGATAGATGTTCTTTCTTTAGGACGTCCTATAGGAGCTTTCTCATCATACCCACCAGGAAGATTCTGTTGTGCTTCCATTCCTGTTCTACCGCGACCATATAATGCTGCTAGATCATGTGGTGTACCGTATGATTGACCTGATTTAGCAGGATCATTACCCTCATTTTCAATTTGACCTAAACGGAATAAACGTTTTTTATCTTCCATTACTAAGTCACGTAATTCGTCATATTCGTCTTCTGAGAATTTAAATATATTATCATATATCCAATCTGACGATATTAAATTAGTGTCTAGTAAATCTTTAGCTAATGACACTTTCTCTTTCCACAATGCTACTTTTTCCTGTTCGTATATAATCGATGGAGTAGTTAGTGATAATTCAAAATTAGCTAGCGATTCTCCATCGTATCCTTGCACATATAAGTGCACGAGCGCTATCTTATATAACTCCGATAGAACAATGCGTTGTATGCGCTCTACTGTGCGAGCAAAGCGTATATCTTCGGCCGCTAACGTAGCTTTACCTGTTAAATCTTTTTCAAATCCAAAAAACGCTTTAGGTACTTTAAGTGCCGCTAACATCTCATCACGTAAGAAATTTACGTCCTCAATAGCGTTATATTCTAAACCTTTAATGGTATCAATTTTAGTATTTGAATTAGGACCACGTTGAGGTATATAGAAATCCTCCATGAGATTCATCATGTTGTACTTTAAGTTATATTCACCTGTATCCTGGTTAATATAAGGAGTTTTTTTCATTTTTTGTTTCAAACGCTCCATGTACCCATCAACCTCATTAGGCGGCATATTTCCAATATCAACATAAAATATACGTTTTTCGGGAGCGCGGCTAATACGATGTAATAACATCGCATCTTTCATTAACACATATTGTTTATAGGTTTTACGAGCGGGTTCAATGTATGATCTACCATAAGGTAAATAGTTAGCGTCTGCTATTAAGCGGAAGTGAGCAACCTCATAATTTTCAAATTTAATTTTACCATCCCTATCTTTAACACGTGAGTTAAGACCACCAGCGGCAATAACCATTGGATCTATTTTAAAACAAACGTAGTTAGGATTTTCAGGATCAGTACCTTCTTCACGTACCATATCATAAACTGATAATGGCGTTACGCTGTATATTCCAAATTTTTCAGCGATTTCTAAATGTAAATAAAAATCACCATATTTACTCATATTACGTATCCATACCCATAAGTTAAATTCGACATTTAATATGTCATAAAATAAATTATATAGTATACGTTGAATATTGTCATCTGCACTTCTAATCTGTAGTATTTCACCTGTTTCATTTTTTATTGTAGCCTCATCAGCTACAATATCCAGTGCAGATGCAATGATAGATTCTGTATCCATAGCTTCATAGTCAGTATATAACTGGATACGAAGTGTTTGATAGTTCATAGTAGGATTATACGGCATATTAGCCCCGTATCTATGGAGTTTAGTAAATCTATCTATTAATGCATTAGTCTTTATATTTCCGTAGGCTTGAATACGATCAACATCAATAGTTTTTAGTTGATTACCTCCTACGTTTCTGATAACAACATCGGTACTAAATAGACGTTTTAATTGTCCAAATAATCCAACATTGTTTATATTATTTTCTGCCATTTTTTTATATTAATATGTTAATAAATATGTTAACCGAGTAACCAGCTAATATCTTCTATACCTCCAGCTCCGTTATCTATTTGATATGGGTTTTGAAAATCATGTGGTAAGTTAGTATACATACTTGGGGTTCTAGTATTGCTGATATTCATTACAGCAGCTCTAGTTAAATCTAAACCCTGCGCACTAAATTTTAACCCAGTATCACGAACAAATAATCCAATTCCCAATGCCATTACCAAATCATCATTATATCCATTTTGAGCTTGTGCTTTACCATTTTGCCAAATGAATACACGTAATTCTTCTAATAATCGTTTTGAGTGGAACGTAAACGTTCTTTCTCTAATATACGTCTCTGTCTTTGAGATAACAAGTGGTCTTGTACGAGTAGAGTTAGTAAAGCCAGGAACAGTATTATCACTTTCCATCTTAGCCATCCATTTATCTACATTCATTTCACCATATGATTTAGGTGAATAATATAAATTAGCATAACCTCGCTCTATAACTGTATTTACAACATCCCAACCTATATTAGCGTTTTCTACAACTAGTAATGCGTTATTATATTCACTAGCTATAGCTACCAATACATGACCAAACTCACGAGTACTAACTTGTGACTTATATTCAGCTACTTGCTCACAATTTTCTAAATCAATAACGTGGAACGTAGAATAATCCATACCATCACCACGAGCAACGTCTGCGGATACTAAATAACTTTTAGAGTAATCCGGATATTGCCATATCCATAAATCACCACCCATTAATCTTTTTTCTATAGGTTCTTGGATGTATGTTTGTTCATAAAATGATAATACATCTGAATCTACTACAGTATTACCTGAGCCTAAAAAGTCGCAATCATATTCCTGAGCAAATTCACGAGGTGACATATTGGCTCGTTCACGTTGTTCCCATCCTTCATCTATTGGAGCTACACGGTCTGGGTGTAAATCCCATGGTAATCTAACTGCTTTAAAATCATTTTTACCTATTTCAGCTTCGGTATACATTTTATGAAACCAATTACCTACACCATTAGGTGAAGATAAAGCTATAATACCACCACCAGTAGCAATTGTAGGTTTAATACTCGTGTATATTTTATCGATACCCTCAATAAAGGCAGCCTCATCCACTATTAGTAAAGATACTGCGTACGATCGACCAGCATCTGATGCTGCTGATGTAGCTACTATTTGGGAGTTATTAGCTAATTTAAGTGATAATTTGTTATCGGAAATAGGTTTTTGATTACCTTTTAACCAGCTAGGGAGATTGTTGTACATGAACTGTACTTTTTCAACCATACCTTTAGCGGTTTCTTGTTTAGTTGCTATACACAATACTGTTTTATCTTTATGGAATAACATAGTCCATAATGAGTAACCAGCTACTAGAGTTGATATACCTAACTGACGAGATTTATTTATAATACTAAAGCGATTATCTCTAATTTCTTGTAATGTATCAGCCTGAAATGGATATAAATGAAATAGTACTCGTCCCTTTACAGGATGGGTTATATAACAATATTTACGAAAAAAATGGATTGGATCAGTTGCACACTTAATATACTCTTGCTTTATGATCTCCTTAATTTGTTGTTGATTACTCATATACTACACAATGTGTTGTATATAAATATATAAGGTTTATTATTTCAAATAAAATACTTATTTTACTACAAGTATTACAGCTAAAATAGTGGCAATAGTAGAAACAGCTTTAGTATATAATTTTAAAGCTTTATTTTGTCTATTTACTTTAGTATATTCTTTATTTAATGTATTGTACTTAATATCTTGTGCTGATATTATCGTTTGTTGTGCTGTATCTTTTATTTGATATGAATATATAGTACTATCTTTAGTAGCTATTCTTTGGTTTAATACATCATTAATACTATTAGCATATAATAGCTCGTTTCTATCACCATCACAATAAATTAAATCGCGAGCCGCACTTATTGCTGACTCTTTAGGTAAAGAAAATGTTGTTTTATCTTCTGTTGGGTATCTATCTACAAAAAACTTATGTAATGTATCTGAATTAGATAGATTAGGGTTATCAGCTTTTTTATTTGCTTCAGCTCTAGCTTTATTTCTTTCTTTAGTTAGTGTTGTTACTTGCTCAGCTAACATTAAATCTTGTTTAGCTAATTTTATTATTTTAACATTTTGAGCTTCAGCAATGTTCTTATTAGAATCAATAACATGATTTAAGCTATCAATCGTTTGTTTAAAAGTAGTATTTTGTGGTCCTATATAAACAGAATAAGTAGTAAGTAAAATACCTACTACTATTCCTATTAATAACCAAAGAAATTTATTCGTCATTTTAAAAAGAATTAGTAGATAAAATGTATACTTTCCTTCCAGCTATCATATACGGATTACCATTCACATAATCTATCGTATCATCGATATATTCAAAACCAACCTGTTCTTCACTAAAAGGTTCAAAACTAGCTTTAAAAGCTACGCTTCCATAACCACTCTCTATAGAACATTCAGCCATGTTTTCTTTACCTCCATAATCTGAGGGATCAAGCAGATTCCATGTATAATAAGTAGCATGTTCTTTAGGTATACCATGTCTTTCTATAGCAGGATCAAATACTTTCTCAGAAACCTCATCATCGTTTCTCTCTAAAAAATCGGCTAAATTAATAGATGGGGGTTGAATTTTAACTTCATTAATACCAGCTAATTCCTGGAATCGCTTAGCTTCGTTTATTAATTGTGTCATTATATTATATGTTTGCTAATTGTTGAAGACGTCTTTTAATACTTTCGTTTATTTCGTCTTCTTCAGATGATTTAGTTTTATTTTGTTCAATTTTATTTTTAACATATTCGCTTGAATCAACTACATTTTGAACACGTTGTTCAAGAGATGTTTTTAATTTAGCTAAACGTTCCATTTCGTTAGAATCTAATGATAAATCATCTCTACCTCTAGTCATTTTTTTAGCTTGCATTAACGCACTTTTAGTTCTAGCTAAACGCTCTTTAAGTTTATTATATTCCATCCAAGCAGCATAATCTTCATCTGCTAATCCTCCTACTGGCGGTCTATCTGCTGGTAATTCCGGAATTTCTGGTTCTTCAGGGAATCCCATTTCATCTTCATCATCCGTTAAGCTAGGTTCACCTGTTGAGAAAAAATTACTCGTTCTATTACCAATAAAAAAATCTTCAGCACCGGCACGCGATGTAGGAGCTTCTGGTTCGTCAGTTACTGTTACTTCTCCCGTTTCATCATCTACTTCAATCTCACCCATTTTAGCGATAATACCAGCGTCTTTTAAACCGTTTATCAATGCATTAGCTATTTGAGGACGTACAAAATTAAATTGGGTTTGGATATCTTTTTTTTCTACACCTGGGTTATCTTTAATATAATCTATGATAGAAGCCATTGATATCCCACTGATATTCTTATTAGCGTATGGTGTTGTATCAAATTCAGGATTTACAATTTGGTATCCTTTAGCTTTACGAGCCATTTCTGTTACTTTTTTATACTTTTGTTGAAAAGCAGAAGATTTTTCAGTTGCGTCATCAGGATCAATTGTTGCTGCTAATCCTTTAGCTGTCTCTCCTGGATTTTTTAATGCGAATAAGCCTGCTTCTGATATTACTTCTTTGACCAAAGTACGTATTTGTTTAGGGGTCATAATGTTTGCGTTTATTTCTGTATACATAAATATTAGTTTATTTGGGAAAGTATTAAATTAATTCGTTCTTCTGTTGATCCTTTAATTTCTATTAATTTTACTGGTGGGTATTCTTTTAGTAATCCACGAATAGCAAAATCTATTTTCATACGGTAGTCAGCATCTGTTGTTCTAACACCGTTATCTTCGATATCTACTCCATCAGGTGATACATAAATAATTACATCATAATCGTCTTTTATAGTAACAAATGATTCTATTAATTTAATTTTATCATTATAACTAATTGATTTAGCGCTTAATGTAAATGCACATACATCGTATATTGTACGATCAGTTAACAAATTATCATGCATTAATTCTAAACTACGCTCAGCAGCAAATACAAATTGCCCTTTAGTTGTTGAATCATCATTTAATAATATTCCTTGGTCACGTAAGTATTTACTACGTTCTGTTGCTACGTGATAACCATTAAATTGCTCTAGCTCTGCTAGTGTTTTTACTAGTGTTGACTTTCCAACACTAACTGTTCCTGCGAATCCTATTTTCATATTTTATATTAATCCTAATGATTTTGCTCTACCATACCCAACATATTTTCCGTTTGCTGGGTTTATGTACTTTTGGTCTATTTTATTATTTTTTTGTTTTCCATCATCCGATAAAAATTCTTTAGGATAATTAATTGTAGTTTCTATAGGACCTCTACTGAATTTGTCTAGATCATATTTCCAAACATATGTAGTTCCGTCACTATCTTCAAACGTTCTTACGAATTGTCTCATGTTGTAAAGATAAAAAAAGGGTCTTGACGACCCTAATTTTTTTTAAACTCTTGCACCTGCTGTTTTACCTAAAGCTGTTTTAAACCATGGTAAACCGTTAGTATCTCGTTTTCTTTCTATCCAATCTTCTTTTGAATATTTAATTCCATAAATGTAATATTCTGCTAACTTCATATTACCTTGTGGTACTAATGCTGGCCCATCCCAATTATGGAATTTATTTGTGTCTCCTAAGTTACTATAATGTATTATAGTTCCGTCTCCTGATTTTAGTGTCTTTGTCATATTTTACTTTCTTTTTTGGAAGTTAATATGTTTTTTTTGCTAATCCAAGTTAGAAAGTCCAGTATCATCTTTTTTCAAATCAGATTCAATTTCTTTCATTGTATCAGATGCCCATTTCTTTTGATTAGGACTTAACTTATTATTTAATAAATTTTCAATAAAGATTATAAATTCCCTATCATCTAATTTATATACTTCAGCAAAAAATAATTCACGAACACGAGCATCACTTATATTACTCTGGTTGTATAGGTTTGATAATGCATCATAAATAAATTTACCGTATTGAAAATCACGAGGTTCATTTGATACTTTATCTATTTTACTAATAATAGCTTGATTTTGCTCTTTATCCGATCCGAATCCTTCTGTACCTATAATCTCATATAAACCTTTTACAATTTCATGGAATAACATAGGGAAACATATAGCTCTTGCTTTGATAACAAATCTATCTTCTGCTTCATCATATACCATTTCAGATGATCCACCACTAAGATTTTGTTTTTGACCAAGAGCAGCTAACATCATAGCGATAGCATTCTCATCATCATATATACCAAAAACTAGTTTCATTATTTCGTTGTATTTCTCAACTAATTCTGGGCTTAGATCATCTAAATGTTCTCTAAATAGTAAAAAACCAAAAGAACCACGTACGGAAGCGCCTTGAGTTATACCGTTGATTATACGGCGTTTTTTTTCCATAGGAGCGTTTTCTGCTGGGGTTTCATCTTCCTCTTCATCATCATTTTGCTCGACATCCCCCATACCTACTATCTTAGCATCTATTTTTACATTAGCGTAATCTAAAATAGGGTATGCTTCTCTAGCCATAATCTCAGCTATCATTGCTAATTCAATATGGTAATCAGATTCAGCTTCTATAATTTGTCCTAATAATTCTTGAGAACGCATCATAGTTTGCATTAGATTTTTATCACCTAACATAGCACGCAAGGATTCACCTGATTTGCCTTTTAAGGCAGCCATTGTTTCAGGTTTAAATATATCTTCGTATTCTACTTCTAATAAACGTTTTCTCATTATTTTTGTTTTTTAGATTTCATAAAACGAGCTGTGATTTTGTCAATCATTTCCTCTTCTTTTAAATTTTTAGGAGCCGGTTTTACATCAGGGTTTCCTATTCTTCTACGTTTTTTATCAGGTTCATCTGTTTTTGGTTTTGGAAGAGTAGCTGGTTCTTGGCGAGACGGAGTAGGAGATTTAGCTGGTTGGTTTTCGTTAATATCAGCAGCAGGATTAATTTCCATACCACCAAATCCATCACTAAACTTTTTCCACATCCAATCCATTATTTCAGTTTTAGTTCCTTCATGTAATATTTTATCTTCATCAATATCTTCAAAGATATACTTTTGAGTTTTAGAAACGGACGTCTTATTTTCGTTAAATTCTTTACGAATTACTTGGCGCACGGCTTCGCGTAATTGTTTAATTTTCATATTTTCTTTTAGTCTTTGTTTTAGTATATTATCAGGAATAATTGCTTTTTTCTCAACCCACAACCATTTAAGGTATTCTGGGTGTGATTTTAGGATATCAGATACCAATCGGTCTTTATATTTGCCGAATGGTATCCTAGATGATAAGGTTAAATTAACAGGGGTCATGTTAATAAATATTCAGCAACATATATTCCATGCGCTCCTGAAACAGTAATTCCACGAGCACTTAAAGCATCGCCAACAAAGTATACATTTGGGTATTCAGTTAACGCTAAGTTAGTATAATTTACTAATGGTTCAGGTGACAGATATTTTACTTCTGGTATGTACATGCCCCAATCATCACCAAATTCAAATATTTCATTCATATCTTTAATAAAATTCTCAACATATTGGAAGTACTCACCCATAGCTGATCGTACCTGAGATAGATCAAATACACGCTTCGAATTTACTAATTTTCCTTCCGATGACATTGATGGTTTTCTAGTTGGTGAATAAAATAATCCTCTACCTTCAGAATTACATTTTTGTACTACATTACGAGACCACTCAAATGGATTTTCAATACCTTTAATTTCCATTAATATGCCGAAATTAGTCATATTGTTTTTAAATTCTTTACCTTTTTTAGCATGACCATTATAAGTAACGTCACCATAAGTTTCTTCAACAGCCACATAGGCAGCGTTATTATTAGTACAAAAGCTACGCAAAGACACGTTATCAAATTTCTGGTAAAGTTTAAAATCATAAGATATATCAATTAATTTTTGGAAATATTTTTGTGGTGCTTCAAATCGAACACCTATTTGTACTGATTTAGGTTCTGTAGGTAATTCATATTCATCAGCTAACTTTTTACCAAAGTCAATACCTGATTTGCCTACAGCAAATATTAGTTCATCATAAGGTATTCCTTTACCAACAGCAGTTTTAATAACACCATATAGTACTAAGTTCAAGTCAAAATTAATACTAGTTACCTCAGTACCCCACATAAACTTAACACCAGCTTCAACTAAATATTGATACCATGTTTTAGCAATTTCATGTAGATAGTTACTTCCAATATGCCATACAGGAAATAAACGTAATCCAAAGTGTGGTTTAATAAACTCAGGTTCTTCTACTGGGTTAGAACAAAATATTTCATCTGGTTTAGGGTGGAAACGTCTAAAGTTATTAATGACTTGATCCATTAACTCCATTGCTTTGTCTTCACCACAATATTTTGATAATTGACCTCCGATAGCTGTATGGTATGTTAATTTACCATCTGACCATCCACCTGCTCCTAGCATACCCGTCATTACCTCTTCAGGTAAACGATTATGTGGATCACTTCCTTTATCGATAATGGTTATTAATTCGCCCGGATACCCATTGTCTACTAATTTGGTAGCGGCATTTATTCCAGCAACACCTGCTCCTACAATTACTATTTTTTTATTCATGATTTTATAAATTTAATATTTTTATTTTGACTTTCAAAACAAGGTGGCTCCAATCTTTCGATCGGAGCCACAGCTTCCATAATGTTGTCTCTTACGAGCGACCGGCTATGAATCGGTCTAAATATTAT
>Ga0247723_1000428_pt1 | contig 29188 bp, 23 predicted proteins | sample MSEWelMarce5H_FC_FD_189079 | JGI IMG/M metagenome (GOLD analysis project Ga0247723, IMG submission 189079) | Subsurface sediment microbial communities from gas well in West Virginia, United States - MSEEL Well Study Marcellus 5H_FC | ecosystem: Environmental > Terrestrial > Deep subsurface >... | reverse complement strand
GTAGTTGCACGTCACGAATCGGCCCCTTTGCTAAGAGAAGAACCCATGACTTCCAGTCTGCGACATGACAAAGATGCTGGCACTCGCCGTCGAGTGCCAGTTCCTGCTGAAACTCAATCACACAGGAATTTCGAGGAAGCGCCCATAGTTTCGACCACTTCGTCTGTGTACCTTTTCCGCCTACCAGAATGCAAAGAGATGCACCGACCAATGATTCATAATCACCCGCGGTGGATACGACATGAATGGTCCAGTTTTGTGGAAGCAAGGGTTGAATGCGCTCTTTGACAAATGTAGTAGTAAGTATCTCATCGGTTAGAATCGCACAGACACGGGCAGAGGGCTCTGCCTTCCACGATGGCAAGAGGGTTCGTAGGGCTTGAATGTCCTCGCGGCCCAATTCGGAAGATAGCGGGCCAGGAACAAATCCTACCACGGTTTCCGCCCAACAACCAGTTTCTTCACTGAAATCAATTCCCTGAGGAGGATCGACCTTTATTGCACTCCAATCAAAGGAAGAGAGACCCTCTGCAAATGAAGGTGGCACCCAACAGGCAGTTCCAGGATACTCTTGCAATAGACGTGCACAACGCGATACATACTGCAAGACATATGTATCCCAATGATGAAATATGCTTATATCGGGAAAAGGAATGGCAAATACTGCGGTCCGTTTTTGAAGAGGCGTGAAAATGTCGACCTTTGCTGATTTCCAATACATGAATCGTTCATCCTCTGCATGTTTTCCTGTATAAATCGTATAGGGATCATAAACAAGACCATTTGGTGTAATACATGCATTTTTCCAGGAATACACAGGAATCGCAGGTTCAAAATAGTGATTCTCCACGGAAGGCTCCCATTGATAGCGCCCTTCTTTCTCTATCATCGTACAATAGGTAATTTCATTGGAGAGAGAACTGCTTCGCACTTCAAAGGAGACCAGCTCATTGCAGATGCTTTGAGGAACCACTTTTGGAACCTGTTCTTGCGCGGTATCAATAATATAGGTGGGTACGAGATTAATGTAGAGATCTGATCGAATGTAATCATTTTTACTATAATTGCGAATGTTGCTATTGTGAAGATGAAGGGTTTGAAACGATAGTGCAGGATTAGAAAGCACAAATCGATTGCGAAGAATATGCCCTGCAAACGCATTATCACATCCTGCTTGACCGAGTGCAAAATCAAACACAGAATAGTCCCATGTACGATTTTTAATGCAATCCGAACGAAAAATCCAGCAATCCTGTGAGTCAGCACGAGGACCAAACAAGGAGGGTTCATTACCATCTGCGGGATCATCCCATCGTAGGAGGGCCAGCATGCGATTCTCCAGCTTGATCTTCCAGAGATCGAGGAGTGATGGTCCCATATAAATGTCAGCATTACATAATAGTACAAATGAATTGGATGGAATATTATTAGAAACATACTTCAAAAAGCTCGAATAGGTGAGTCGCTTTTTAATGACAACCTGTTTGATTTTCTCGCGATAAGGGATAGTAGCCCATTCCTTGGATAGATCCGTCTCATTGAGAAGAATAATATGATCCACTTCAGGACATGCGCAATTTCGAATGAGACACTCTTGAATCTCCTTGGCACGCGTCTTATTGGAATGCACAAAGTACTGTGAAATGACATAGGTTTTCTCAGGAATAATCCCCTGTTCGAATACCAATCCCGCACGCCCCTTTTCAGAACAATCAACGAGGCGATTGTAGCGACACAAAAGGGCAAAAATAGAAACTGCATCGGCCTTTGTGCCATCCCATGGCTCCATCAAAAACGGATAGGATTCCAGTATCTGATCTAGGTTTAGTACATTATCAAAATTATCAGCCCAAAATTCCTCTGATTTAAGGGAAAGAATGGATTGTGGAAGAAGAATCATGAGAATGTACTTGGAAATGGAAAAGAGCTCCTCGAAAAAGGCATCCTGGTCTCGGTCCACTTCAGTAAGAATCATTCCAGCCACACGCGCCCCCTGATCTTCCCAACGGGTATGATCAGATAAGCTAGTTACCACGGCACTCCATCGAGACCAGTCTACTTTGTCGGTTTGTTGTTGAAGCCAAATGAGAGTACGCTGGTTACGAATGGTAGGGGTGGCCAGTTGCAACACTTTGGGGGAAGACATATTAATCTATATCGCACACGAGTACTTTAGATTCGTATTAATTATCTTTGTATAGAGCAAATCATGTCAAATCTATATCTTGGAGGAATTGAAGATCAACAGGTATGCCCTGGTCCGCCCTATAATGCAACCAATTTTACGTCTGCCAATAGTACTATCTATAGCACCCTCCTAAATAATGCATTAACACAACCGCAATATCCTTTACCTACGGGTTCTAATGCGCAAGAGATCTATCGAAATACTCAGAATATCTCTTTCTTTACAGCATTAAATCAGCAGACACAGGCTATCAAAACACAAAATACACAAAATACATTAGGCAGAATTCCCTATCCACAATTTCGCTCAGAGGCTCAGCGACTTATGTATATACAGGGTCAAGCCATGACCTCCGCCCGAAATAATTTTACAGGGCAAAATCCAAGCAGCCCTGCAGGTGTTCCCTGTTCCACTATTTATGGTATCATTTCACCCTATTAATTTATGAAAAATAAGAGAATGAAGTATAACTACATATTAACAAACTGCTCTTTGAATTCGGTAATCACTTGGCAGAGTGCCTGAATGTCTTCATTCGACACTCGCAGAATTCTTGGCTCGACTAACGGCAGGCTTTCGAGGAGCTCGTGTGGTTTTACGCTGCTTTTGAGGTTTATCGATGTGATTGCGGAAGGTGTCGCGGGGCTGGGAGATAATGCGGCCACGGAAGGCTGCAAGACGAGATTGGACGGATTCTCGCCAAGTGGGAAAGTAGGTAACGGTGGCACCATCGTAAGTTCCAATGGCGATGCATTCAGAGCTGGGCTTTCCACCCTCAAGCTCGAAGGTGTAGAGGGTGGTTCCGTGGAGGTAGTAGGGGATGCCATTGATCTGTTTGAGCTCATAATTCATGGTTTGCTCTATTCCATTCATTTTTCAGATTCAATTTTATCGTATATCGATAGATGAGCCTTGCCGCTTATCGATATGCCAGTACGGTTCTGATTGCAAGTGCAACGATCGTATTTGTCCTATTTTGCCTGATTCAGGTCAGCCCCATTCGATTCAAAGTCAATGCAACACAGCCTCTTCTCACGCTTTCTCTTTCGCTTCTGATTCTCTCCTATATCGCCTATCACGGTTACGAACAGGATGAGCTAAATCAGTGGTTATTTTATGCCACATTTATTGCAGCCATTCCGCTCATATATCATCTTCTCTACCTGGCCTTCTTTTCCAATGATGAGGCAACCAAAATCAAGCTTCTTAAAATATACATTTTGGGTGGAGTCGTGGTCTATCTTTCGCTCATTTGGTCAAATGTGAATCGGCTGATTCAATCGGAGAAAATGGGATCGATGTATGGGGATAGTCTTCGTATTCTCACCCTTAGGGTATCTCAGGCTGAATAGACGGATTGGTTTTATTATATAAAATATAACATGCAGAAATGACAAATAACACTAAATCGGATGAGCCTCGAACCAAGAGGGGTTGATCCTGGACCATATGGCCATAAGTGACCCACAGAGAGGAGGAGACAATGTTGACACATGAGAAAACGAGAGAATAGGTATTGGTTGATTTTCGTGTATAGAGTAAATACATAAAAATAAATCGGCCGAATAATGAAATGCTTGTTGCAGAATAAGCAATCAATAAAGGGGATAGATCCATATCATATGTAAATGAATTTCATTTAAATGCGTTTACAAAAATTGAAATGCGTAAATGAAATATAAAAAAGCAACCAAGATGAATATCTTCGCTCTCCATCCCAATCCACGAAAGGCCGCGCGCTGGCATGTCAACCAGCATGTGGTGAAAATGCTGTTGGAAACCTGCCAACTCCTCTATACCGCTCACTGGGTTCTGTTCTATTCTGAGCTCGAATCCTGTCGATCTCCCGCAGCATTATCAAAAGCCCAGAAACAGCTGGAAGTGCCTGAGTACATGTGGGGTGCACCGCTCTGCGAATCCAGCCAGGAGCCGACCTATCGCCCGTGTCACAGCCAGCATCCGTGCGCTAAATGGACAAGGGAATCCTCGGGAAATTATATGTGGTTAGCGCAACTTGGTCTGGAATTGGCAAAGGAATTCCGCTACCGATTCAAAAAAGTGCATGCATGTGAAGCTCACATCCAATGGTTAGAGGACAATCTGCCCTTAACCATTCCGATGTCATTGCGTAAAACATTTCCCATTGCCATGGATGAAAAGTATCGTATTTCAAAGGATCCCATTCGATGCTATCGCCATTATTATCGCACAGGTAAACAGGCCCTTATTAAATACACAGGGCGTCATGTTCCACACTGGTTAATTCGTTGAAATAATAAGCGGCTTGGGTGCAACAGGCATTTTCGGCTCAGGAACCTTTTCATTCTCCCATTCCAGTTGATCCATTCGATCACGCATGGGTCGTTTCACAATAGAATACTCTGTTGCCGAATAGATATTGGGAATAGGGTACATCAGAATAAACAGCAGAATACTTAGCATGATTAAAATGGCATAATAATGCGGCGAGGGTAATAATGATCGTAGCATAAATGCAACAATCAGCATCATGATGATATAGAGCAAAAAGATAGATGTTTCGCGACCCATGCCCTGTCTTTCAGACAGAGGACCCATTCTATTTAGATTTCCTCTTTTTTATCGACGACCATGAGGAACTCCACCACGAGGACCTTCATAACCACGACGAGGACCACCACCAGGGTTGTAACCACCACCGCCACCACCCGACCACCAACCACTCCAATAGGGCCAGCGATTGTAAGAAGTCAGGGGCATCCGCCACCATGAAGATTCAGGAATAATCTGTGGCTCTTGACGAATGATAACGACGGGATTCATCATACGAAATAACATATACAGAATGGCAAGCAACACTGCCCCATAGAGTAGACCAAATAATAGAGTAGGCGAATGCATCTACTATCTTTTATATTTTACATACCCCACCATCCTACTTCCGTATGAACCGGTTTAGGAATCTCTGCATTCTGATCGTAGATGTCTCGAATGAGCGGAAGAGGGTCATATCCATCGCGCAGCTCGACCTCCGTCGATATTTTATGATCACGCATACCGCCTGAAGGACTGGGACCGCCGCTTCCTGATGCACGCGCCACAAAGCCTTTGCCTGAATTCGGCCAGAAGGATCCTTGACCATATTTGGTAGGGTCACCCTTTACCATTCCTGCCGAGTTATATCCCCAGCTGGGAAAGAGTCTCTTGGTCGCGCCAGGAAAAAGAGCCTGTGTAATGGGTGAATCGTACAATGTAGTTGACCCAGGTGTATAATAGACCGAATAGAGTTGTCGAAGAAAAAAGTATAAAATGAGAATCAGTAATACTCCGTAGACAAAGGATGTAACTTCCTCCATCATTCCTACTTTACATTTTTGATTTTAAAAGTCAGCATCCAGGGCGAAGCTCATCTCATCCGTACTTTTGCCGACTCCTGACTTGGCGTAGCTTGTCACACGCTTTTCAAAGAAGTTATCCTTGCCCTCTAGGGATATTCTCTCCATAAAGTCGAATGGATTGGAGGTTGAATAGATCTTGCCATATCCGAGCTGCATGCTGAGACGATCCGCCACAAACTCGATGTATTGTGCCATCAACTTGTCATTCATACCAACCAAGTGGCATGGGAGTGATTCCGTAATAAACTGTTTTTCGATTTTGACGGCTTCGCGAATGATTTTGTGGACCTTCGCCTTGGGAATCTTCTGCACGATCTCCTCATAGAGAGCGCATGCAAAGGTAGTATGAAGACCCTCATCGCGTGCAATGAATTCGTTGGAAGTGGTAAGACCAGGCATGAGGCCGCGCTCCTTGAGCCAGTAAATCGCACAGAAGGATCCGCTGAAGAAGATACCCTCGACAACGGCAAAGGCAATCAGACGGGTGGCAAAGTTTTCCTCCTCAGATACCATCCATTTCTGCGCCCATTCTGCTTTGTGTTTCACACAAGGAATCGTCTGGATGGCATGAAAGAGGTGATTCTTTTCGGCCTTCTCTTCAATATAGGTATCGATCAAGAGGGAATACGTCTCTGAATGAATTGCTTCCATCATCAGCTGAACCGAATAGAATTGGCGCGCCTCGCTCAGCTGCACTTCATTCATGAAGCGAGCGGCAATGTTTTCTTGGATAATGCCATCCGATCCAGCAAAGAAGGCGAGCACATTTTTAATAAAGTGCTGCTCATTGGTATTTAGTTTGACCCAGTCTTTCATATCTTTGGCGAGATCAATCTCCTCAGGCGTCCAGAAGACGGAGACATGATTTTTGTATTGCTGAAAGAGCTTGGGTTTCATAATAGGAAAGAGTGTGAAACGGTTCGGATTTTCCCTTAAGATCGGCTCTATGAATCCAGAGTCCAATGACAATGATTCTACCTCATCTAATGCAGCCTGTTTTGCCTTTTGTGCAGGAGAACGACCGATAAGCAAAGGAGAGACAGTAACCAGAGGGGATTCCATTCCGATACTACAACCGGAGAAGAAATATGGGTCCATTTCATATGATATTATGTATGATATATTTATCAAATTTATATTATTATATCATATAAATCATATAAATTATATCAAAGAATGAGATCAGATATCGGATCTAAAGAATATTCTCGTCTCGTATTATATCATGCACGAAACACAAAGCCCTCGTGTACTGGGATATATTGATAAAGTGGTAAAGGAAATTAACTCAATAAAGGTGAAGGGATGGTGTTTATCGTGTACACATGAGACAAAGTGTATTCGTATCCTATCCAATACAGGTGAAACCATGCTTGTCACTCCTTATGCAAGACCCGATGTATCCCAGTTTTATAAAATCGATGTCTCAGTCCATTGTGGATGGACGGAGACTCTTCTTTATACAGTCCTTCCCTGTCAACTACAAATGGAAGTGGAGCCCGAGAAATGGGAGACCGTCTTTACCTTTTCCGCTACTTCACAACCGTTTGCCATTCGAAATCATCCACCTACCTATGTGGTGGCCGATAACTTCTATGAGAATCCCGATGCCGTGCGTGATTTTGCATTATCCCTGGAATTTAACTATCACCCTAATTATCATAAGGGTAAACGAACAGATCAATGCTATCGGTTTGACGGACTAAAAGAGCGCTTCGAGCAGTTGATAGGCCGAAAAATCATCAATTGGGAGAAATATGGTATCAATGGATGCTTTCAATACTGTATTGGAGGGGATCAACTAGTATATCACTGCGATACACAGCAATATGCAGGCGTACTCTTTTTGAGCCCCGATGCACCAGTTACAACAGGAACCAGTCTCTTTCGCTCCATTTATACGAAGAGCATGAAGGTGCCTGAGAAGGATCGTGCAACAGTGTTTCGAAATGGGTATTTGGATCCGACTCAATTTGAACGGGTAGATTCGGTTGGAAATGTGTATAATCGTCTCATCCTATTTGACTCACTCACTATTCATGCTGCCTCGGAATATTTTGGATCAACAAAGGAAAATGGGCGACTCTTTCAGTTATTTTTCTTTGACTTGGAATGAACGAAATACATCATAACTATTATATAAGACCTTCGCCTTGAGATTCATGTGTTTAGTTAATTTAAAATGGAGCAATTCGGGTAAATAGTCGACCAAAATAGCTGAAAATCGATCAGAGGAAATCATCGGTTCTAATGATGGAAAATTGGAGATGGCGATAAGATCCAAATGAGGTCGGAGAGAACGGACAGGTTCCAAATGTGTAGTATACTCATCATAAATGGGTAGTGTATTTCTTGGATTTCCCAGATCACAACTAATATCGCAAATCACTGTCAGTTTTCCTAAGGAATCCAGATCCTCTTTTGTTAAAAAAGGAATAGGGCAAACGGATGGATCATCTGATAACCGAATGGCATGAAGTAAGATGGAGTGATTGCGAATCATGTCTTTGGTGATAACATCCTTACTGGTTACAATCGTACAAGGAATCTGAAACTGATCCAATACTTCCTTTGCCGCTTTTCCTACTTTACCATATCCAATGAGGAGCACCGTTGGTTTAACCATCATGAAAAGGATCGTTTGATAGACATTCTCATCAAATGGCGGAAATGCCTCTTGGTGTGTATATTGACGATAAAAGGCCATGAGTGCAAGATATGCTCCGATTTTACCCGACTGTTCGCAAAAGGAAATAACACGTTTCTTCTCTGAATGTACCATGTACTCATAATCAATAAAAGTACAAGGCTGTAGATTGGCAATTGTCTCCTTCCACCCTTCTTGCCCCTTAAAACAATGTGCAAAATGAAGAAGAGTCTGTGTGGGATGCGTGCATTCTGCAATCCCTTTGAGTCCGATGATATGAGAGTATTTTGTATTCGTCCAATAACCAACAGGCACGATTCGTGCTCCTTGTTTCTGATATTCCTCATCCGAATAGCAGCGTGTGGCAGAGGATTCGACAACGACTGTAAAATAGGGATGAAGGGATAGAAGATGTGCGGGACTGAGAGGAGTACGCGTTTCAAAAGGAAGAGTCTCTGCACGAATAATAAGTTCAGGCTTTCCAAAGATGTCACGGTGTAATTTCTGAAAAGCAATGTAGTTATAATTTACCAAACAGGGTTTCTTCATATTGGGCGACATGAGTCGTACAATTTCACTATCATGATAATAATCGTATAATATATCACTTATTGCGCTCAATAATTTATGTGCTGTAATAGGCTGATCTATAGGAAGAGGGAGATGCAAATCTTCTACGATTTGATTTGATTCTGTAACAGATAATTCATACATAAACCCTTTCTGAACACATCCTTGTAGAATACTATTGTAATTTATTTTTTGAAAGGGAAATGTTTCAGATGTAAGAGAGTGTTGCGCTAAAAGAATAAAAAAATTAGCGACATCGATCAAATACTCCTCAGGAAACCATTCAAAAAATCGGATTTCGACGCCGTGATTTTTGAATTTATTGAAATTAATATCGTATCCAATCGTCTGGTTAATCAAATAAGGACTATCTTTCAATTGATTATACCAATATGCACTATCGGCAGGTTTCTGCATCAATAGTAATTTTCCATTCACAGGGGAGGAAGTATTAAATGTCTGAAGAGAAATATATCGACTGAGGCTCACACGCAAACTACCCATAGAATAGGCAGGATCAATCATAGAAAGAACATCGGGTGTTCCATAACATGCCACGAATAAGGGTTCAATCATTTGAATACAATTAATATAGGTTAAATGAGTTCGAGCAAATGTATTTTTATCGACGATTCGACCATTTTTTAAAAGAGTAGGAAGCGTAATATTTAGATGATGTGTTCCATTATTGCAAAGCAGTAGATTTCTTTTGAAGGTGCTTAACATGGTAACAAGCCCATAATTATGATCGGGAAACTGAACGGCGCCGATTCCTTTTTCTTTAAAAAATGGGAAGACCTCCTGCTGAAAGTCACGCTTGATCTGAATGAGTTCATTGACACATTGGTCAACGGTGGTATTGTAAAAGTTCTGAGTAATGAACTCAATGGAATCGCCGTCAAAGACAAATGATTTGTCATATATCTTTTGATAATATGCGTTTTCTTTCATTAGAATGTCATGAATCGATTCGGTAAAGGTTGAATTAGGTCTTACTTCTTCATCATAGAGGGTACGATGTTGGAGATGAATATCTGTGGACTTGAATGTATGAGAATTAATATACACGGGATAGGTGAGAGAATCGATTGAGCGAAGCGTATTCAGTGTAGAAGAAAATGGTTCAGGCTTAAAATTATTAAAGTAATTCACACTGTATCGCTCTCTTTTAGGAATAAGTTTTCGAAACTGAGTGGCAGGAAGCAACTGAGAGAGCATGAGATAGGTCTCGTTTTCAATTCCAAGTCCCCAAAAAAGTGTGGTATCACAAGTATCACAAGCATCATATGAACTCATATACTTCATATGCTTGTCATCTACAATATCATGAAAATCAAAAGAAATCTGCTTTTTATTACAATTACTATATTCAAACATCAGATCATTATCAAGAGAAACATGCAAATCATGTTTTTTCTCCGTATGTTCTACTTCTATCGCTGGATCTATTGTTGCCTCTTTTGCATCATCAATGATTACATTAATGCTTTCAATCTGTATTTTTGTTTGAATACACCCCATGAAACCTACTATGGAATACGCTTGTTTATGGAATCAAATGTAGTCACAAATCACTGCAACCCATTCACCATTCTGTTCTACTGCTTGAAAGGGTTTCCCGCACCCAATGATTTGATTACTAGTAGCTAATCGATCGCATTCTTCTTTAGGGGTGTGTGGATTCATTTGTTGCATATTAACAATATAGACTCCATGACGAAAAATACGGCAATTTAGCTCATGATGATGAACAATAATGGTCCCTTCGCAGTGCGGGCAGATAAAGAAGTGAAACATAGTGGGATCATCCATCTACTGTAGGTAAATCATTCCAGCGAATCGGTTCTTTCCCCATCTCGGTCAACCATCCATTGATCATGCCAAAGGGCGCAGAGCCAAAGAACCCCTTCGAAGCGCTTAGTGGAGATGGATGTGCGGATTCGATGACACGATGATGATGGGAATCCAGATACATTCCAAGTAGTTTCCGTTTGACTTGTGCCGATTTTCCCCATAGAACAAAGATAGTCTCTCTGGTTTGAGCCGCAACGGCACGAATAATCTGATCGGTTACCTCTTCCCAACCGATTTTAGCATGGGATTGGGGAGCACCCGCTTCAACGGTAAGAATGGTATTCAGAAGGAGAACCCCTTGCTTCGCCCAGCCGGCCAGATAACCATGGGTGGGCGGAACAATGCCTTGATCGGTGGCAAGCTCTTTGTAGATGTTTTTGAGAGAGGCAGGGAGGGGTCGTACATCGGGGAGAACGGAAAAGGCAAGACCGTGTGCGTTTCCAGGGGTGGGATAGGGATCTTGTCCCAGGACGACAACTTTGATGTCCGATAGTGCAGTTCGCTCTAATGCAAACCAGATGTGCTCCTTAGGAGGAAAGAAGGTCTTTGTAGTGAGAAACTGGGACAATTCAAGGAGTTTCTCGTGACATGGATAGAGGATCCCTTTCCAGCTATTAGGTGCTGAATCATAAAGCCAATTTCCTGGAGCGGAGCCTGGTTCAGCTACTACTGGTTCTTCTGCATTTGTCTCTACATTCTTCTTTTGCATAGGCTCCTCTTTAATAACACGAATCGCTTGAATGGGTCGCGAAGGTTCTGTGATCACAGATCGCTCCTCCGATGTGACTGCTGCAAGAGAACGAATACGATCACGCTCGTCTGGATCCATGTGTGCGGCAGTCATCTGTTGATAAAAGGCGCGAACCGTCGGATGGGCACGAAAGGCAGCAGGGTCAAAATCATGGACGAAAAGGGCCTCCAGGGAGCGAACACGAGATAGTGCTACATAGGCCTGACCGTATTCAAAGTTGCCTGCACCAATATCAACTAAGGCAGAATCCAGAGAGCACCCCTGTGCTTTATGCGTTGTACACGCCCATGCTAATCGCAATGGAATCTGCGATCGCGCACAAAATTCATAGTCTTCAATGGGCCAATTGTGCTGCCCGATTAACTTTCGTGCACCATTCATGAATTCAATAAGGGGAAGACGACTAGACGGGCAAAATCCAGCGACAACACCGCGGGATCCATTGACGAGCCCCGCCTCAGGATCAATATTTGCAATCAACATGACCTGTGCCTCTTGTACCAGTTCCAATTGAGTGGAATAGGCGCCATCCGCATCCATCTTTACTAAGGCGCGCTGAAACCCTTCATCCGATTCCACAAATCCATTCGGCATTTTCCCATCATATACCAGTCGGGCCTTATAGGATTCGCGTGGACCCTTCAAGACTTTTAGATTCGTATCATTAATGAGTTCTACTTCGGATCGGCGAGGAAAGAGAAGCGTGGGGCGAATCTTCTGGGACCGCCAATCACGCCCTTCATACTGGCGAAGAACCTGGCAGGACTCTTTGGTGAGGGCACCGCGCCGCGCCTCTTTGAGAATGCTCTGAAATCCCTCATCTTTTTGTCGTTGAATGATTGTTAGTTCTACACAGGTAAAGGCCGCCTCCTTCCAGACCGTGGATTCAAATGCAAATTGTGTCTTCTCGTCTCCACGATTCACAGGCGGCAATTGATAGAAATCGCCGACCAAGAGGATCTGGATGCCGCCAAAGGGTTTTGTCGATTTTCGAATCTTTTTGCCGAGTTCATTCAGTTTATCCAATAGCTCCGCGGTCATCATGGAGACCTCATCAATAATTAACAAGTCCGTGAGAAGCCAGTTTCGCATGGATTTGGTATTTCTGCGAATTTTTACATAGAGTTCTCCTACCGTCCCTTTTCCGAGTCCGATCCCTGCCCAGGAATGCAAGGTCTTTGCCTTGTGACCGAGAAGAAGTGCCGCACATCCCGTTAACGCACACATTTGAATACGGGGCAACCGTATTCCGCTAAATCGGTGTTTCATCCCAGGGAAGTCGTGATCAATGGCCGCAAGCAAATAGCTTTTTCCTACGCCGCCGCCGCCTGTCAGAAAGACATGATCGCCGCGAAGCAGGAAATCCATGACGGACTGTTGTTCGTCCGTTAAGGATGCCATGGTGTTGGTAATCATATGATACAAAAAATAATTCAATTTTATTGTCTTACCATCCCGTTACACGATTGATATAGCCAACACGAGTGGGACGCTCTATTATGATTTCTACCTCTTTTCCCTTCTCTGTTCGATAGATACATACCTCATCATCGATTCTGGAGAAATAGGCGATAAAGGGGTTATACTCACCGCGTGGAACAAGAATGCGAATGTCATTACCTTCTTGTTGCAAATAGATGCGAAGCGCTTCTTCTTCACAGGGTTTGGCTCTTAGCCATGGTTTCCCTTCATGACGCGCAAAACACTTCTTCGGTTCTTCCATGTTACAGTATGATTTGTTACCCGATGTATATCAATTTTATAAAAGTTCACTCTTCTCCAACATTTCCAGAAGCGGTTTCCAAAACACACCCTCATTTGTTGCTGCATGGAGTTCATCCAGCACAACTTCAAAGTCACGAGTGTCCCCATCTTGCTCGATCTGAATCTCAGTAGAAAGGGCCTCCTGAATACGCTCCAAGGAAGCAACAGCCTCTTCGTGACTCTGTATCAATTGCTGGATCTGCATTTCCAGTTCTCCCCATTCCTCCCACTCGGTATCTGATTCTGACTCCGTTGACTCCGTTGACTCCGTTGACTCCGTTGACTCCGTTGACTCCGTTATCGACATACTCATCTATCGTATCCCTGTTTTAAACTCATACTGTAAAGGGTGATGCATGAAATGCCAGAAAGCTAATAGGGGTGTGATAGGATGCGGTGCAGACCATTGGCATTGTACCGCCTTCTGTGCTCACCCATGACACAAACCAGTGTGCAGGCATAAAGAGGGCGGTCCCTGATCGAACCACAATGTCGATGTATTTCAAATCCGCCAGAAAAGGCGTGTCTTTTGCGGTAAGCTGGGAGGGAAAACAGCCTACCCAGGAAGCGGGCAGGGCGCTCTCAGCAGTTTCGGGCAAAATGCTAACAATGATGTCGCCTTCCGTAGGAAAGATACAGGTCCAAGTAGCAAATGTCTTTCGAAGGCCAACCGATCCCGCCCAACAGTGATAACGGGGAAACATCCAGAGTCGAAGAAGAGGATTCATAACGATCGGATGCAGCCATTTCTTCGCCCAGATCGCCATACCTGAAGCCGCCGCGATGGTTTCTGCCTGTACATGCTTCCATGGACATACCACATCAGCAGGAGAGGTAGACATCCACTCCACTAAGGTTGTACCCTTAAAGATGGGAAGAGTTGCATAGCAGGTGCGCTCGGTAGCATCGGCCGCCGTCCAAAACCGGGCGGCAGGAAGACCGCGTAGAACCAATGGGATTTTTTCATGAAGGAGCGTGGATACATTCTCTTTCTGGGACCATTCCAGTTGATTGATTCGAAATTCACAAATGGCCTGTTTATAAAAGAAAGTCAGTATTAAAAATAGGACACTGAAAATCAATATAAATTCTAACATAGTAGACCCTAATTCATCTGCCGTAACAAAAAGATAGAAGAGACACGCACTACTTTCGGCGTCGTGTTGTTGCAAGGGGTGCCTTTACAGGGGCAGGTTTGCTGCGTCGTGTTGTCACCAGACGACCTTTTTTGATGGGGTGATTTTTCTCAATATTGGCAAGACCAATGGCGGTGGGCGGCGGCTCGTCCACATTTTCACTTGCTTCTTCTTTTTTCTCGGAGGGATTCAATAAGCCAACAATGTTAGTAAGCCACATCTGGGGAAGAGATCCCGTTTCCAATGCATGGGAAAAATAGGCATCCTCAGCGGGGACCAACTCATGAATGACTCCAATAATGGTATCTTCCAGAGCGTCCACTTGTTCGATCGAGGAAAGCTCGCGAAAGACCTTGCACCATTCCGCCTGGTAGTCTGGATTCACGGAGGTCAGACCCAGTTTTGAGTTCATGACAAATCCAAATTGTAAGCCAATACGATCAAAATCCTGATCCAGAGAAAGGATCACATTGGAGCCAACCAATTGATTTCCCGTGAGCGTCATGGTTTGTTGTGCGATGTCTTCCATGATAATAAAGCACCCGTAGATATGATTCTGTAATTGGAGAGAGGCCAATCCTGTTACCCCTTTTAATTGATTTCGAATGACAGATGCTAATGGGGCTCCATCCATTTTCTACTATAAATGTGGCCTTCTATCCCCTTCAATCAAACGCACAGAACATAAATAGATACATGACTCTATAATGTAATGAATGATTACCTGTTAGAATTCACAAAGGGGTCCGTTCAACTCAATGAGGAGCAGTATCAAGTAGTGACGAGTCCTCCCTCAGAAAATCAGCGAATTTTGGCGTCGGCTGGCTCAGGAAAAACCACCACCATTACTGCACGAATCGCATACTTGGTAGAGGAGTATCGTATTCCTCCCAATCGAATCCTGTTGGTCTCATTTAGTCGATCCGCCGCACAGGAAATGATCCATCGGGTTCATCGACTCATCGGGTCGGCGGCAATGTATGCAGGAACTTTTCATGCTCTGAGTGCGCAGATTCTGAAAGAACAGGTGCCAACCCAGATGCGAGATCAACCCTTTGTAGATGAGTTACCTTATCGTCTGGCAGCCTGGTTAGAATCAGAGCCAGGTACGAAATGGGCCAAACGATTTCGAACCATCATCGTGGATGAATTTCAGGACATCAATGATATTCAGTGGAGAATCCTAAAAGGACTTTATCATGCAAAAGCAACGATGACCATTGTGGGAGATGACGCACAAAACATTTACACCTGGCGTGGATCCTCTGTGGATTTCATTTTGAATTTTCACGAAAAGATTCCAGAGGTGCGTGATTATCAGCTCTGTCGTAATTACCGCTCCACAGAGGCAATCGTTACCATTGCAAACTCAGTCATGCGATTTATTCCTACACTTCCTTTTAAAGAGAAAATGATGGCAAATCAGAAGGGTGGGAGAAAGCCCGAGGTCCATTTCTTTTTTAGGTCGATGGATGAATATGACTGGATCGTAAACTCGCTAGAGAGAATGCGGCGCTCTCTTCCTGATTTCACATTCGCGGTTCTTTCACGATATAATTCGGATCTCTTTAAAATTGAGGATCGCCTGCACCAAAAGGGGATTCCCTATCGGCTCCTGACACAGTATTATCCTGAAGGTATAAAAACACCAACAAAGAATATTACACTCGCTACGATTCATGCCAGTAAGGGACTTGAATGGGATATTGTATTTTTCATGAATTTACACGATGATGTATTTCCGTCTCGAAAGAGTGATGAAGATATTGTCTGTGAGCGTCGCCTCTTTTATGTGGGGGTAACGCGTGCAAAGAAGGGGCTCTATCTCACCTATTCGCGCCAAGAAAGATCCCTGTCGCGGTTTGTGAGAGAGATTCCTCGCCCCTTTCTTCGATTTCATAATGTCTCTTCATTCAAACTCAGCACAGTAGAAGCAATGACATCTGTCATGAGTATGGAGGACATGATTCGCGGCCTTGATGGGGCGGACTGGAATGAGCTGCGGCTTCGTGGAGATGTCCCCCAATTAACAACCTATCACGCGGATTCTATTTATCCATTTGGCAAATTATTTTTAATACCTGAGTGGGTCAAAGCAAATGATGCACGCGAAACCTGGCTAGAGATGCTTCGTCTGATCGTTTTGAGAGAGTGTGCTCTCTATCAAAATAAGATGGATCAACTTCAAACTCCCGAAATCAATGAGGCGCTTTTAACGCTGCGAATTTATAGGGAGGATATTGAATTTTGGGAGCAATATGAAGCAGAATTGGAGCATTTGGTTCACACTTTTTTAAAGCATACCCAGGAAATGCCGGCAATTGAATACGCACAGCTGGAGAGCTATGTCAAAACAAAAATGCGTCATTTGGAGTGGTCGGTTCAAGAAATGTCACATGCACTTCTGATCCTTTCTAAGATCCGTGGCCAGCTTCGCCCGATGCGTAATATGGGATTCGATTTGCGGGAATTTTCATTTGGATATGTTCGAAATGCGGTTCCCACGGAATTAAGGCCGCAGGTTCTTGCTAGTTGGCATCGAATGATGGATAAGATGAATAAGACACATACCATTATGGGGGACATGTGGCTTCTAGCCTCTATCCCATCCGTCATAGAGGGGCGTAATATTCCGTTGTATCAATATGTGAGTCTACTCTCGCATTTTCGGCAAACCGAACAACAAGAAATGATTCAGGCGATTGAGACAGCTATTCCGCTATGGATTGTAACACAGGAGAATCCCACATTTCATTTTATGTTTGAGGTGGATGGTATTCGCTCTATTTCCTTTGACATGATGACGGATAAATGTGCCTATCAGCTTTATTTTGATCCAGTACATGTACCATGTATGGAGGATAAGATACTGTTTTTATTGAAGCAGTACGCTTACGAAGAATTATTTGATCGTTCATTAGATTCCATTGGATTTATGAATATAGCGACAGGGATGATTATTCAATATGAAATTACCTCTACCATACGGGAGCAGCTGAGCCACATGTGGCAACACCTACAAACGAAGTACAACCTGTACCAGGAGCTCGTTGAGACGAAGTAGGATGGGTGCCAGGGGCATAAGTGCTACCATATCCCATAATGGGAGCAGAGAGTTCCATGGGAATGGCAGGGAGAGCGCCGCCTGGTTGGGGAATGGGCCAATAGCCCTTCTCGGCTTGTAGTGTGGGGACGACTTCATTCACACCTCCATGAGGCATAGGGTCGCCACGCTCACCACCGCCAGGTAGGGCATAGAACTTGTTAGCACCATAGCGATCCTGTTTGGTAGGATTATTGAAAAGACGGCCACTGCGTTCAAAGTATTTGGTGTCATTCTCGGAGCGGCAGGTGTAGATATCACGGCGAAGAAGGGCCTGGGGCATGGCAAGTTCAGAGACAAATGCGTCGGAGATGGGTTTACGATCAGGGACAGTACTACCTGATACATACATATTGCTGGTTTCACGAGGAATGTATTTTGTCGACGGGCACCACTTATCCAATGGATGATTGAGTGTCCGAAGGACGGATTCCTTGTCAATATTGGCAGCATATCGACCGGGCGGATAAAATTCTCCTCCCATGGGAAAGACCATATCCTTGGGTGGCATGGGAGCAGGAATAGCAGGGGCACTGGTGACATAGTTTTTGCAGACCTTTACCCAGGGACGAAAATCTTCTGGCAAGCCAACCTTTTGTTGGGGCAAAATGTGTCGTAGCATTTGTGTGGGATCCCAGTGCGTGCGTAGACATACAGGTGTAAATAAATTTCCCTCCACCGTTTCAAATGGAAACTGACTATTAAAGGGTGAGGGTGGTTGACTCATTTTATATACCTATCTATTTCATTCTTTTTAAAATAACAGGATCATTATTTTCGTCGTCCTATCACATTCACTCCAGATGACATCGTACGTAGTTTAAGGTTTGTATTAGATTGTATAATTGGTGATATAATAGGATTGAAGGGCTGTTTAGGTTTATTAGATGGATCGGTAGATGGATCGGTAGATGGATCGGTAGATGAACCACTAGACGGACCAGTAGACGGATCGGTGGATGAACCAGTAGACGGGCCAGTAGACGGGCCAGTAGATGGACCAGTAGATGGACCAGTAGATGGACCAGTAGATGGATCGGTAGATGGACCAGTAGATGGACCGGATGGTATAGAAGGTAACGGCTGTTGCATGGTATCCGTTTGTATTATAAATTTTTTATCATCCTGTTTTTTATTAATAGCATTAGTTTGGTTGAATGTATCATTACTCGGTTTTAAGAAAAGATATTGCATTGCATCTGGATTAGAGGGAATGGGAATGGTAGGTGTTTCTCCCCATCCTGCATCCACATTGGCATATCCGATCTCTTCTTCAATTTGAAAGGTAGCATTCCATTCATTTACATCTAAATAGGATGGAACATAGAGCCATGCAGGCGTAAGACTATCATCATCAAAATAGATTTTAAAACTTAATCGATCCAACTTACCTAGAGGCTGATCGAACACAATAGGATTTTGAATAAGAGCTTGTGATACATTTGAATTATCGACATTTGCCATTAGTACTTTAGCACATATGTATTTTACCTGACCTGTTGTTTCATTGCTAATGCTATAGTTTTCATTCATGGAAACATCCATATTATTAAATCCTTGTTCGTCATTGATGGAGATTAAGTAATTAGTATAGGAAGTAGACACTACTTCTGTAAATGTACTTATAATGTTAAATCCACCAGGGGGGAAACGATTAAGACCAAGACGGAAAAAAATCGTTTGAATATTCGTTTCAACAGGAATACAGGAATACCATCCATATACCAGTTTGGTAATTTCATTACAGCATTCCGTGTGACAACTGCTACAAGTACTTGCAATATCACTAAACATATTCACAGATTGTGTAGGAAGAATCTGTGAGGGTAAAATCCCTGGAAAATACACATATTGATTTCCTACAAATGATACGGGTAATCCCTGTTGAGATACATAGGATTGATTCGCAATCATTGAATCTGGTAAGATTCCCGCATATTTTGAAGAAACATAGGTGTGAAAATCCTGTTGACTCTGTTGCTGAATGGATTGAATCACATTATTTGTACTTTGAACGATTTGATAATAACTCGATAGTGTGCTATGATAATCTAGAAAATTAGTAAATGACATGCGCTGTCCTGCATAATTTCCGTAAATGCGACCCATCGTGCTTGTATAGGAAAATAGGGCAGTAAAATCAGTATCCTCATGCAAATCAGTAATGGCATGAAAAGTGCACTCATCTGTAATATAATCCATTCCACCTGAATAGCGATAGCCTGTGGCAAAATGATAGCCTCCCAAGACACTGCTAAGATTAGATTCTAAATGTCGTAATATCGACGAATATCCAATGGCATTTGATTTTAGGGTCTTAAATGAATTTGCATTCAATCCCCTTACGATTAGCTCTTGGTTAAGAAAGGTTTGTTGTGATTTTGTCAGATCTCGTGTAATCGATGGATGGAGTGTATCATGAATAATCGAAAATCGATTTGTTTGATAGGAAATATTGTATTGATTAATGTTTCGTAATTCAAATGTTAAATGTTTACGATAGGCATCTAATGTGGACTGGTTGGCTTCGCACAAAGAAAAATAGAGTGGATCATCTAATCCTCGAAAGGGCCCTATGACAGCATTTGATACCTCTGAAAATGTCATATCAGCGAACTGAAGAAAAGGCTCCGCCTGTCGTGTGGCGATCAATTCCTTTAGAATTGGAAAATAATAGGCAACAAATGCAATTTTCTCAGTAATTTCAAAAAATCGATCAATATGCTGCTGTGTATAGTAGGAATTCATAATATGCTCTTTGGTATGCATTCCATATCGCTGTGAAATACATTTGGAGGAAAATGTGCAACCAGGCTCATTAAACAAGATCGATATATCGCGTGTATTCATAAATATATCACGAAAGGTAGGATAGGAAATCAAATTCAGAGGTGGGGTACTATTTGCCTGAAAAGTTAGCTCTTCGGCAAGCTGTGTATTGTTATACGCACCGTCAGGTACAGATAACGTAACAAGAAGTGGAACGCCATCCGATGAGATACGACCCTGTTCAATGACACCGACACCATTCATTGCGGTCGTACAATTGATCGTTTGTAAACAACAATCAAGACATCCTTCTGATACATTATCCTTAATATATTGATTAATTAAACTACTTCGAACAAGACTATCGATACCTGTTGTATTGTTTGCTTTTGGAAAACTTATTTGAACAAATTGAAATTTAACCACTTTTTTATAGACACGAGGAAGTTTGACTTGAAAGTTGTAGGAACTGGGATAGACCTGAACATCACGATTCGTTGATTTAATAGTAATCAAGCTGGTTTTAGTTGTTTTGGGTGGTTCCACATAGGTGTATCCATTCAAGGAAGTGACATTGGTAGCAGAGTCCCATTCCGACCATGTTTCATGCTCTCGATACTTGAGACGATCCTGTCGTGTTGGCAACTTGGGTCCCGCCGTAGCATGAATCGCATAACGCGGATCATATTCACGAAGAATGCGTGAATCAAATCCCTTTCGAATTTGAGTATCTTGCCGCTGAACCTCTTGATCTACATTATTCTGTGAGTTCATATCATCCTTTTGATCATCGTCCGTTCCCTCTTCTTCTGTGTCATCGCCTGTGTCATTGCCTGTTTCATCCTCTGTGTCATCGCCTGTATCATTGCCCGTGTCATCCGACTCATAGGGCATATAAAACTGAGAGGTATCGCGATAGGAACTCATTCTACTGGTTGAGTTATTTTTTCTTTATATTAATAACATAAAGAAGAAAAAGGTAAGTACGCTATGGATTATTATCATTCGGAATCATACAATCATCATCGCAAATATCGACGTAATCTTCTAAATAATCAAAATACAGGTAATGTAAGTGCAAGCATTAATAACTTTTTGGTAAATGTACCATCAGTTCAAACAGTATATTCTTCGGCACCACCTGCGGCAGCAATGAGTGCTTTCGCTACACCACTACTGAGTGAAGATATGGCCTCCAATACAGTGTACCTTTCTGCTATTCAGCCACTTCTTACGGATGATACTCAAACAATAACCGTAATCGCAAGCACCATTGTCATGGAAGGAAATGAAATATCCATTATCAGTCTGAATACGGTTGCACTATCGACCGATATGGAATTTATGATTACTACACCACTTGTTAGTCTATCTCAAGATTTACAAGTCGCATCAACGCTTACTGTGACTGCGATTCAAGCGACGCAGATTCAAGTCGAACAGCTTTCTGTTTCAAGCCTATCATTACCCACGGCTACACTCTCTACTTTTACCGATCCAGCCACTTCTTCCTTTCTGATTCAGATTAATGGGGCCTGGTGGAAGATTCCGATTGTGCCCGCCTAATGTCTAAGAGTACTGGCCTCTTACTGTCATGGAAAAGTTGGTATATCCTGTGTTATAATACGCATCACTGACTACATCAAAGCGTTTATCACTAGAAATAGCAATTGATTGATAGGGGCCAAAATTACTGGCAACACCTTCACCAGCATAGGTAAAGATATTTGGGCCTGGAGTCCAATTGATTCCATCAGTTGAATAGGCAAAAGAAGGACGACTCACAACTAGACTGTTCCCAGTCGCAATCCAGCGTACTCCATTCCATGTGACTCCAAAACATTCTCCACCTGAAAAGATGGCACTTCCACTTGATGAAAGTGACCAATTGATTCCATCCGATGAATAAACAATACTGGATCCAACAGCAACATATTGTAGACCATTCCATGCTATGGCTCGTGCATCACTGATCACACTGTTACCATTTGCAGAGGGAACCCATGTAATACCATCTAAAGAATATAGAATCGTATTGATTCCATATCCAACCGCAACAAACTGTGTTCCCGCCCATACGACACCATATCCATTTGTCACAAGAGAAGTACTATTGATTACACTTGTCCAATTGATTCCATCCGATGAGTAGGCAATGGAATTAACATTACCTCCTACCGCAACCCATCTAGATCCATTCGATGCGATTCCAAAGGCTGAGACAAAAAGCACCCCTCCATTTACAGAGGCAGTCCAAGTGATACCATCGTTAGAATATACAATAGGCTGTCCAATTCCTACTGCCACAAATTGTCGACCATTCCATGCAACTCCATATCCATTGTTTAGGATGGAAGAACCATTTGATGAAGGCAGCCAATTGATTCCGTCGCTGGAATAAATAATAGTATTGAGTTGAGGAGGTATGGCACTACTTCCTACTCCGCCTACGACAACCCATATGGATCCATTCCATACCACCCCACTTCCTCGACTCAAATAGGTATTGGGAGAGGTAGCTATCGTCCAATTAATTCCATCAGATGAATAGGCGACTACTGCCTGGACAACAGAACTATTTAAATAAGATCCAACTGCAATGGTACGAGGTAAAGAGGCAGAAAATGGAGCAATTTGGCCTATGGTATAATTTGTAGGAAAGGTAAGAATGTAGGGCCGACGATTATTAAAGGCAACTTTTTTTATACCTACATCAAATAATGGACCACCAAGTACTGCAGTAATGATCTTCCATGTTATTCCATCATATGAAATTGCAGTATATCCAGCTCCAGTAGGTGAACGTACTACAGTTGCAATCCATGTTGTTCCATTCCATGCGACACCATAAAACTGTGAAATAATAATACTACTAAGATTGATAATGGATCCACTCATCCATGTGATTCCATCATAGGAGTATATAACAAATGGTCCTCCTGCACCTACAACAATCCACATCAACCCATTCCATGCCACACCATATCCAGCTGTCAACATATTTGATGCATTTGTCCATGTGATTCCATCAGTAGAAGTAGCAATACTGTTGCCTGATCCATCACCAACGGCAACCCACATGGTTCCATTCCATGCAACACTATTACATTGGGTACTAAAAGGATTGGTAGTTGTATGCCATGTGGTATAGGAGTATGGATCAGAATAGATAATTGTATTACCTGATCCATCTCCTACTGCAACCCAAATGGAACCATTCCATGCAATTTCATAACAAGTGGTTAAACTAATATTGGTAGTAACATCCTTCCATGTTACACCATTATCATCAGAGTAGATGATCCACTTTCCGCCTCCTGTGCCAACTGCAAACCATTGGGTTCTAGCCCATATGATAGAATTCACAGTAGTTAAGGATGCACTTGATACTTTAATCCAAGATGTAGTATTATTATCATAATAGGCCAGAGTTGCCGCCCCATTTCCACCTACAAACCACCGAGATCCATTCCATGCAACAGCAATACCTGATCCACCTGCAAATACATTATCGGTATCAGGCGTCCAATTTACTCCATTGTCTGAATGATAAATTGAAGTGGTACCTGATCCTGTAGTAATCCATTGATTCTGAACAGAAGGTCCAAAAGTATACACTTGTGGCAAAGTGGCTGGATAGTCAATCTCTGCTTTGATATCACTAGTCTGGATAGTAAGAGGGCGAAGAACACTCATTGATGTTTTCTTAAGAGTCTGCCCATACACAGCTTGATTGGTAATAAAGGTGGTAAGTGAAATAGTACTCGCAACTAATATAGAATCATTGATTGTATTTGCAGTAAGTGTACTAACAAATATAGTAGATACTCCAATAATCGCACCCGAAAGGGTTGATACATTAAGCGTTGAAACCGTTAGCGCATTTCCTGTTGCGGTTGTAAATGCGATGGTACTGATCTGAATAGATGAAACCGCAAGGGTGCTGGCAGAAAGTGTACTGGTAAATAGGGTAGAAAAGGATTCAATATTCACGGCAGTGGATGCTGCATACAAATTACCTGCAACCATCGCATTTTCTGTAAGAGTAGAGAAAGACAAATTCGTGGCAGTAAGGCTCGAAGTTGTTAGGGTCGAACAAAATAGAGTAGTTCCTGTCAGTGTGGAAAAGATTTCATTAGTGACCATGAGAGAGGAGGTTATCACATGATTGGCAGCAAATGAGTTAAAGGACATAATAGAGGATGTAAATGAACTAAGGGTAAGAGAAGAAACCAATACCGTTGATACAGAAATGGTGCTCCCTATCATACTGGAAACCGACATGGTACTGTTATATATTGTGGAAGCAAAGACATTATTGGAAGTAAGATTGGGAGAAAATATACTAGACGCAAAAAGAGTACTTGTATATATCGTTGAGAGATAAATAGTAGAGGTAACAATTGAACTACCCAGTATGGTAGAGAAGAGCATATGTTGTGTTATGAGAGAGGAGGCTGTTAAAGAAGATGCAGTAATCAAACTTCCAATCATAGTAGAACATGTAATGGTATTGGTAGAAAAGGATGATGTTACAAGATAGGGTGCATGAATGGTACTCCCTATGATCGTGGAAAAATTAATATTACTTGTGATAATGGAAGATGCGATGAGAGAGGATACGATCAATGTACTTGTATTAAATGTATAACTAGATGTATAAATTGTATTCGTCGAAATGACATTAGAAAAAAGAGAAGATGTAGTAATACTAGAAATATAAATATTATTGGAAGGAACAAGTAGACCGTTTGTTGAAGTAATTAATACACGATTACTGGAAACAGGATAATCATATTGTTGAACCAAATATGTATTATTGTCGATGTATTCCGTCTGATAGGTTCGAAAGATAAAGGGACCACTGTTCACCGAAATACTACCTGGTGAACTCATCTATCCATTTGATGACAAAATAGAGGGTGTTGATCTGGTTTATGATCCGGAACACATTAGGATGTGCGAGCATTCATAGTAATGGAAAAGTTGGTATATCCACCATTATAGTACGCATCGCTGACCACATCCAGACGACCCGTGCTGGGAATGATAATTGGATTATAGATACTAAAATTACTGGCTACAGCATTACCTGCATAAGTAAAAATATTTTGACCGGCTATCCAATTGATTCCATCAGTTGAATAGGCAAAGGAAGGATTCACATTGGGATTGGATCCAAAACCAGTTGCAATCCAAAGAGATCCGTTCCATGTGATTCCAAAAGATTCTCCACCTGAAAAGATGGCACTTCCGCTTGATGAAAGTGACCAATTGATTCCATCTGATGAATAAACAATACTGGATCCAACTGCCACATATTGTAGACCATTCCATGCTACGGCTCGTCCATCCGATGAAAGAACACTATTTCCATTAGCAGAAGGAGTCCAGTTAATACCATCGCTGGAATATAGAATCGTATTGATTCCATATCCAACCGCAACAAATTGTGTACCAGCCCATACAATTCCATAACCGCGTGTCATAGGTGCAATAGTGGCCGTCCAATTGATTCCATCGGATGAGTATGCAATCGAATGTGCATCACCTCCAACAACAACCCATCTTGATCCATTCGATGCGATTCCAAAGGCTGAGCCAAAGAGTGCTCCTCCATTTGTAGAAGCAGTCCAGCTGATACCATCACTTGAATAGACAATCGATTGCCCATTACCTACTGCAACAAATTGTCGACCATTCCACCCCACGCCATTTCCAATACTTAGCACGGAGGAACCGTTTGATGAAGGTAACCAATTGATTCCATCTGTTGAGTATATAATCGTATTAGGTTGGGGGGGTATGACGCTATTTGATCCTATTCCACCTACGACAACCCATATGGATCCGTTCCATACCACTCCACTTCCTTGGCTCAGGTAGGTATTTGCGGAGGTGGCTACCGTCCAAGAGTTTCCATTAGAATAGGCAACTACTGCATTTACAGCAGAACCATAGTAATAGGATCCAACTGCGACAGTACGAGATGGTGTTATGTTAGGATATGTAGCAATATAATTAGAACGGGAAGTGGAAAAAGTAAGGGTATAGGGGCGACGATTATTGAAGGCAACTCCCTGGCCGCTAACAGAAAATGAAGGAACGCCTATCCAATTAAACCCATTATAGGAATAGGCAGTAGAATATGTTCCACTCCCTGTTGCAACCCACATGGTTCCATTCCATGTAATACCCACTCCATCTGAACTAAAAGCAGAAGTACCTAATCCAGTCCAATGGATTCCATCATAAGAATAGGCAATGGTATTTGTACCTGCTCCAACGGCAATCCATAGAGTTCCATTCCAGGCAATGTCATTTCCTGTTGTGCTAAAAATACTATTACCTAATCCCGCCCATGTGATTCCATCAGTAGAAGTCGCAATAGTGTTGCCTGATCCGTCTCCAACAGCAACCCATAATAGTCCATTCCAAGCAACACCATATCCTGTTTGAGAGAAAATACTATTACCTAGTCCATGCCATATCATATTACCCGATCCATCAACTGTATTAGAATAGGCAATGGTATTGGGTCCATCACCAACTACAACCCACTTTGAACCATTCCATGCGACATCGTGTCCGATAATGGGTACATTTCCACCTTGTCCCGTCCAATTGGATCCATCAGATGAAGTAGCAATTCCATAAAGTAGTCCACCTCCAACTGCAACCCATTTATTATCACCCCATGTAATACCATATCCTGTATTTAATACAGGAGTACCTTGTCCCGTCCAATAGATACCATCAGTAGAAGTAGCAATACTATTACCTGATCCATCTCCAACGGCAACCCACAATAATCCATTCCATGCAACACCATATCCTACTGTAAATACGGCGTTTGAGCTGGGATTCCATTGGAGCCCATTATTTGAATACATCATACTATAATTAGTCTCTCCTGTCGCAACCCACCGATTTGATACAGAAGGTCCAAAGGTATATACTTGAGGCAATGATGGAGAATTATCAAGACGAGTTATAATATCACTGCCATATATTATTACATTTGTAGTGACATTTACACTTGTTTTTTTAGAGGTCTGGCCATACACCGATTGATTAAGATTATAGGAAGTGAGCGAAATACTGTTCGTATAGAGGGTAGAGGTATAGAGACTCGTGGTAGAAAGAAAAGAGCTTATAAGAATAGAAGAATTCACCAATTGGGGTGTATAAATGGTAGAACCTTGTAGTGTAGAAACAGTATAGGTTCCGCCCATGATAGAAGAAAATTGGATTCCATTGGTGCTAATCACATTCCCTGTTAAGGAAGATATTGCAGAAATGGTACTACCTGTCATAATCGAAAATTGAATGGTACTAGCTTGAATCGAAGACACCTGAAGAGAGTTGGTCAAAAGAGTACTACCCGTTAGCGTTGAACATATATTATTAGTCATGGTAAGAGTTGATACATAACTATCTAATGAAGAAATTGTGCTTCCAGTATAAGTAGAAAAGCTGTGATAATTTGCAGCAATAGAGTGCGCTGTAACAGAGGATACCAGTAGTGTATCTGCTGCTCCATTTAAAAATGCAAAACTACTAAGATTGGTAGAGAGTGCATTGATTGATGAAAAGGTGATGGATTGACCGATCATGCTTGAAAATAAAATGGAGCTTGCGCCAATTGTACAGATGTAAAATGTGGATACATTGATAGAAGTTGCCGTCACTGTAGAAACAGTTATACTACTTGTAGTAATAGTAGAAGCGATCAGATTCGATGCAATAATGGTACTTCCTGTTAGGCTAGAAAAAAGAACTAGCTGAGCATTGATAGAGGGGGCAACACATGTAGACACATTCAGAGAATTTCCTGTCAGGGTAGAAAAGAAAAGAGTGGAAGTAGAGAGAGAAGAGGTTAGAAAAGAGGATACATGTATAGAATTTCCACTCATGGTAGAAACAGTAATTTGATTTGCGAGTAAGGTAGAAGTATATAGAGTAGATACATTAACGCTGCTGACAGTAATGGAAGAAAGATAATAGGTGGAAAAATAAATGGTACTATACGATAAAGAAACGGATCCGATAGATGATACTGACAAACTGGAAATGATAATGGAATCGGATGGAACTAATAGTCCATTGGTGGAGGTAGTTAAAATACGATTACTGGAAACAGGAAAGTCATATTGTTGAAGAAGATACGCGTTATTTTCAATGGAATTATCAAGGTAGGTTCGAATGAGAAAGGGACCACCATTGAACGGCGTGATACCTGACTGACTCATCTATTCATTACATAGGAATGAATTATGATCATTTCTATGTAAGATCCGGAACAGATTACGATGCATGTGTTTGTAAGGCGATGGAAAAATTAGTATATCCGCTGTTATAGTAGGATTCACTCACGATATCGAGTTGGCTGCCGGCAGGAACAGAAATTGGAAGAGATGCATTCGGTACAGTGCCTACATTTGCACCTGTTCCATTATACGGAATCGTAAGTGTATAGGGGCGGCGATAATTAAAGGCGATTCCTGTTCGAAGCGGAGAATAGCTAATTCCAAACCAGTAAATTCCATCGGTTGATGTAATAATAGGGCTTGATCCAATTCCTACAGCGATCCATACTGATCCGTTCCATGCAATACCTGTTCCAGACCAACCAACTAAACTTCCTTCTATCATAACTTTATTCCCTCTACCCGTCCATGTGATTCCATCAGTTGATGTTGCAATAGTATGAATGGTTCCATTACCAACCGCCACCCATAATGATCCATTCCAGGCAACTGCACTACCCCCTATGGAGAAAATAGTAGTTGCTGCACCATACCACATATTTCCATCATACGAGTAAGCAATAGTATTACCTGATCCATCTCCGACGGCTACCCATAGATTTCCATTCCAAGCTACACCTCGTCCTGAGCCAGTTAGAATTGTATTTCCATTCGCAGAAGGAAACCAGTCTACTCCATCAGGCGAATACACGATTGTATTTGTTCCTTCACCAACGGCTATCCATTGACTTCCATTATAGGCAATACCATATGCTGCAT
>Ga0247723_1000427_pt1 | contig 29227 bp, 36 predicted proteins | sample MSEWelMarce5H_FC_FD_189079 | JGI IMG/M metagenome (GOLD analysis project Ga0247723, IMG submission 189079) | Subsurface sediment microbial communities from gas well in West Virginia, United States - MSEEL Well Study Marcellus 5H_FC | ecosystem: Environmental > Terrestrial > Deep subsurface >... | reverse complement strand
ATCAAAAAATATCTCATAGTTTAAAATTTAAATTAAGAGAAGATGTTAAAAAAGTAATTGAATTAAAAAAAATCTATTCTTCAAGTTCAAAATGATTTAATTGCAAAATATGGTGCTAACGATAAAGATGGTAATTTTGGATTGGATCGTTGGGTTGATTTTGAAAACAGAGTACCAAATCCTGAATTTGTTAAATACAATGAAGAATGGAATAAGTTTTTAACTGAAAATACAAATGAAGTTGAATTAATAGATTTAACTTTAGAAGATTTAAAAGATGTAATTACTAAAGATATTTATAACGTAATTGATACTTATTTTATAAAAATAAATGAATAAATTTTTAGAAATAACTCAATCTTGGATTACAGCTATTAACCCATCAGAAGAAAAACAACAAATAGCAGATCAACGTATTGCTGTATGTAATACATGTGAATTTAGAAAATATAATGATGTGGGTGATTTTTATTATTGTGGAAGATGTGGTTGCCCTTTAAAAGGTAAAATATATTCCCCAGTAGAAAAATCTTGCCCAGAAAATAAATGGCCAGTATGATAAAACCTACAAAATTAACAGATGAAGAATTTAACAAGGTTAATGAACTTCAAAAAGAATTTCAAATAATTGCTCTCCAAATGGGTGAGTTACATATAATTGAACGCAATTTAGAAGAAGAATTAGATAAAGTAAAAACAGAATTAAAAAACTTTTATCTTAGCTATAAAAAAGTTCAAGAAAAAGAAAAAGAATTAGTAAACACCTTAGAATCAAATTATCCAGGTGTTAACATTAATTTTGAAACAGGCGAACTTTCATAGTTCGCCTTTCGTTTTTGATTCTCTGCTATATATTTATTGTAGAATTACCCGAATATATTTAATACTAAAAATACAATGGCAGAAAAAATTATATCACCTGGTGTGTTTGTTAACGAAAGTGACAAATCATTAGTATCAAGAGGACCTGTTGTAACTGGAGCCGCAATTGTTGGCCCAACAGTAAATGGACGCCCATTAGTCCCTACAGTAGTTACCTCATATTCAGATTATGTTTCTCAATTTGGTGAAACATTTAAATCAGGAAGTCAATATTATGAATATTTTACTTCACTAGCAGCTAAAGAATACTTCTCAGGTGGTGGTCAATCATTGCTTGTTACTCGTATTATTTCAGGTTCTGCTTATAACACATACGCACAAGCGTCTGTTTCTTCATTCTCTGATTCTGCTACACCTTCATTTACATTAGAAACATTAGCATATGGGAATCAATTAAACAACACAAGTTCTTTATCAGCTGGAGGTGCTTTAGCATCAGGTTCTGCAGGTAACGTTCGTTGGGAAGTAACAAATGTTAACACAGGAAGTGGTACATTTACTATTACTGTTCGTCAAGGTGATGACAATACACAAAACAAAAATGTTTTAGAAACTTGGGCTAACTTATCATTGGACCCACAATTACCTAACTACATTTCTCGTGTAATTGGAGATGAAAAACCAGTATATGTTGCTGCTGCAGGTGGTGATGATGCTTATGTACAATTAACAGGTTCATATGCTGTATCTAGCCAATATGTTCGTGTAGCTTCAATTAATACTATTCAGGTTGATTCAATTGATAATGATGGTAACTATAAAGCTACTCAATACTCAGGTTCATTACCTGCTGTAGGATCTGGTTCATACGGTGGTTCATTCTCTGGTGGTGTAGCTGCTACAAACCGTGCGAGCGCAGCATTTTTTGATAATATTACTCCTTCTGCCACAAACTCACAAGGATTTATTATGACAGAATATGACTCAGGTAGTGCTTTACTTGCAAATAAAGATGAATATGATTTCAACTTGCTATTATGCCCAGGTGTATTCTTAAGTGCTAATGCAAACGCTACTTCAGATAACATTATAGGAATTGCTGAAGGTCGCGGAGATGCTTTTGCAATTGCTGATTTAGTAGCATATGGAGCAGGTAAAAACGGAGCAATACAAGCTGCTGCTGGTTCAACTTCTAACTATGGTGCTGGTTATTGGCCATGGGTTCAAACATTTAGTGCTAATTTAGGTCGCCCAGTATGGGTTCCGGCTTCAGTAGTAATGGCTGGTGTTTACTCATTCAATGATCAAGTAGGTGCTGAATGGTTCGCTCCTGCAGGTTTAAATCGTGGTGGAATTGGTTCAGTAATTAGAGCTGAAAAGAAATTATCAGCAGACGATCGTGATAGTTTATACGAAGCAAATGTTAACCCATTAGCAACATTCCCAGGTGAGGGAGTTGTAGCATTTGGTCAGAAAACATTCCAAAAACGTGCAACTTCATTAGATCGTATTAATGTTCGTCGTTTATTGATTAACTTGAAGCGCTTTGTAACATCAGTTTCTCGTCAATTAGTGTTTGAACAAAATACTACTGTAACACGTAATCGTTTCTTATCAACTGTAAATCCATATATGGAATCAGTTGTATCAAGACAAGGTTTATATGCTTATAAAGTAATAATGGACGATACAAACAATACAGCAGATGTAATTGATCGTAATCAATTAGTTGGTCAAATTTATGTTCAACCTACTAAAACTGCTGAATTTATTATCTTGGATTTCACTCTACAACCAACCGGAGCTACTTTCCCAGTATAATAAAAATTTAAAATTTAGATATTTATAATAAACAAGAATATAAACAATGGCAGTATTAGACGCATCAGAGATTATGTTTACCGCTTTTGAACCTAAGGTTCAAAACAGATTCATAATGTACATAGACGGTATCCCAGCTTACTTAATTAAAAAAGCTGCTTCCCCACAATTTGAAGCTAATGAAATCGTATTAGATCATATCAACGTTTACCGTAAAATTAAAGGTAAAGTAAGATGGCAAGATATGACATTAGAACTTTACGATCCAATCGCTCCATCAGGTGCGCAAGCAGTAATGGAATGGGCTCGTTTAGCACACGAATCAGTAACAGGTCGTGATGGTTATTCAGATTTTTACAAGAAAGATTTAGTATTAAACGTATTAGGACCAGTTGGTGATGTTGTTTCAGAATGGATTATCAAAGGTGCTTATGCTAAATCTGCTAACTTTGGTGATTATGATTGGTCACAAGGTGAATCTGCTGCCTCTATTTCATTAACAATTGCAATGGATTATTGCGTATTGAACTACTAATAATAATTAGATTAAAGTAATAAAACCCTTCGACATTTTGTTGGAGGGTTTTTTCTTTTGTATATTTATATATAGAACATAAAACAGTTATATGGAACAAAAATTCAAATTACCTACTGAAACCATTACCCTCCCTTCAAAAGGTTTATTATATCCAGCAGAAAACCCATTATCTAAAGGAGAAATTGAAATGTCTTACATGTCCGCAAAACATGAAGATATATTAACTAACATGAATTATATCAAAAATGGAACAGCTATTGATAAATTGCTACAAGCATTAGTTGTTACTCCAATTAATTTTGATGATTTAATTGTTGGTGATAAAAATGCAATTTTAATTGCTGCTCGTATTTTAGGATACGGTAAAGATTATCCTATTAGATTTTATAATACATCTACTAGATCTGAAGATGATTATACAATTGATTTAACAACATTAAATGAAAAAGAAGTAGACCAATCATTATTTACCTCAGGAAAAAATGAATTTATGTTTACTTTACCCCAATCCAAAAACAACATTACATTTAAATTTTTAACAGGAGCTGACGAAAAGAAAATCACGCAAGAAATTAATGGATTAAAGAAATTATATCCAAATGATTCATTTGATTTAACTACTCGTTTAAAGTATATGATTACTTCTGTTGAGGGATCACGCGAAACTAAAGACATACGCGAGTTTGTCGATAATTATCTTACTGCACAAGATTCACGTGCGTTCCGCGAGTATTATGCCAAATTAATGCCCGATATTAATTTAGATATAACTGTAGAAAAAGATGGGTACACACAGGAGGGTGTAACGGTACCAATTGGTATTAACTTTTTTTGGCCTGACTCCGGAGTATAGAGTACAAATATTTTCTCAAATTCATGAAATTGTATTTCATGGTAATGGAGGATATGATTGGGAAACAGTTTATAATATGCCTTTATGGCTTCGTAGATTTACTTTTAATAAACTAAAAGAATATTACGATAAACAAGCCGAAGAAGCTGAAAAACAACAAAATCAGTTAAAAAATAAAGGTAATGCTAAAGAAATATCTAGACCTAATATAACCCCCTCTAAACAAACTCCTACATATTCATATAAGGCACCTAAAAAATAGGTGCTTTTTATATTTATATTATATAATCATATTATAGATGGCGTACGATTCAGAAGATAAAGAACGGGAAATTAGAGCAAATCAAAAAGAAATACTTGATTTAAGTAATCAAATTAATAGATCTTTTGAAAAAAGGAAAGACTTAACTGGAGCACTTTTAAGAGATGAAAGAGAGTATAAAAGCTTAGTTAGTGAATCTAATAGATTATCTCAACAAATTGCAGATAACGCTGAAAAAATAGCTAATTTCCAAGTAAAATCTAAAGATTTATCCCAATCTATTTCTAAAGCTGAAACCGCAGCGAATGACGCAGCTAAAAAATTTGCTGATATTCAAAAAACATTAATTAGAGATAAAATAAGTGCAAGTATTAATTTCAATGCTGCAAGATCTAAAGAAAGAGATCTTAGTAAACAAATTAGTGATATAGCCAATGATAATAGATTATTAGAAAATGAAAAAAATTATCTAATAAGATCAGGTAATATAAATGCGGCACAAGCTCGTCAAAGAGAAATAAATGATAATAAATTATTAGAAGCTGAACTTAAACAACAATTAGCTGATAACTCTAAATCTAAAGATTTATCTAAAGAAATAGTTAAAAATATTAATAGTATACTTGATTCTGAAAAACAGCGAAACCAAGAATCACAAGATCAAATTACTCGACTTAAAGAACAATTAGAACTTGTTCGTGCTGTTGAAGATGCTACATTTTTAACTGAAAAGATGCTTAAATCTATTACCTTACTCCCGGGTATTAGTAAATTCTTCAAAGCAGATGATGCTGCTAAAATATTAGATATTGCTAAACAAGCTGCTGCTAATTTAGCTGTAGCTCAAGGTAATGCTTTAACTTTAGGAAATAAATTAGGTATAGCATTAGGTGCTGCGGGAGAAGCAGCTGCTGTATTTGGAGGGAATTTACTTAAAGCAACATTTAGTATAGAAAACTTATTAAAAGCTGCTTTTGCTGCTAGTGTACAATCAACTCAATTATCTAAAAGTTTAGGGTATGGTGCTGCTAATGCAGATCGTGTTAGAGCAAATTTTGTTAATATTGAAGCTTTAGCTAATAATTCAAATGTTACTACTAAAAATTTAGTAGAAGCATTTAATGAATTATCAACTGCTACTGGATTTGTTACTGAGTATTCTGAAGATGCATTAGTAACTCAAATTAAATTAACTCAACAATTAGGATTATCAGGTGAAGAAGCTGCAGGTATATATAAATCTTCAATATTAACTGGAAAATCATCTGAGGAAACATACCAATCCATGTTACGAGGGTATGTTGCTACTCGTAATACTTTGAGAGTTGGTGTTCCTTTCAAAGTAGCTATGGCCGAAGCTTCTAAAGTAACTGGCCAGTTAGCAGCTAATATGGGCTACAATTTAGAAAACACTATAAAAGGTGTTGTAGCAACTAAAGCTTTAGGTACATCGTTAGAGCAAGCAAAATCTCAAGGTGAAAAATTACTTGATTTTCAATCATCTATTGAAAGTGAATTAAAAGCTGAATTAATAACTGGTCAACAACTAAACCTTGAACGTGCTAGAGCAGCAGCATTGATGGGCGATCAAGTAACAGTAGCAGAAGAATTAGCAGCTCAAGGAATGACTGCCGCTAAGTTCTCTCAAATGAACACAATTGCTCAAAGATCATATGCTGAAGCTTTAGGTACTACATCAGATGAGTTAGCTAACCAATTAATGAAACGTGAGCAAGCAATTGCTTCAGGTAAATCATTAGCTCAGATTACAGCAGAAGAAGCAGATGAAGCTGCAAAACGCCAAGATGCTCAAACTAAATTTAATTTAGCTATAGAAAAAGTTCAAAGTGTTTTAGGTAATTTAGTTGCAGGTCCTTTAGGGAAATTTTTAGATATATTAGCGTCATCAGCAGATGTATTATCAGCAATGGCTGTTACTTGGGCGGCTATTACAGGTATCCAAAAATTATCAGTAGCTTATGAAGCTGCTAAAACAGGCTATATGATAGCACAACGAGGAGCTGCTTTAGGATATAATACTATATTATTAGCACGACAAGCTTTAATGGCTGGTGAATTAGCTAAAGCTATTGGTATAGCAGCAGCATACGCAATTGCTAACCCATTAAAAGCTCTTGCAGGTATTGCCGTTGCCGCCGCTGTTGCTGCTGGATTATATTCAATGGTAAAAGCAGATGACGCCGTATCTCCAGGGTATGGTAAACGTACTTTATTATCTCCAGAAGGAGCAATTCAATTTAATGATAAAGATACAATAGTTGCAGGGACTGATTTAGGAGGTGGCGAAGGAGAATCTGTTAAATCATCATCATCAATAGATTTAACTCCAATGATTTCCGCAATAAATGAAGTAACTTCCGCAGTTAATCAATTAAATTCTAAGAAATGGGATGTGTATTTAGATTCTAAAGTAGTAGGAACTGGATTAATGCAAAAATCATATAAATCAGCTTAATTTTAAATATTTATACAAAAACACAATAACATGAGCTTATTAGACAATTTATCAAAAATGCTTTTAGGGTACAAAGGAGCAAAGCCTAAATTCAATGCTGAAGCACCTACTTCAACTTTACATAATCTATCATCTACTTTAGGACAACCTGCTATTACAAAAAATCCTTCTAATTTAGACGAAGCTGATAAGTTGAACAATTCAAAATATAAAAGCCTTAAAGGAAGAAAATATTTAGATCAACAATTTAAATAATTGTAATGTCTTTATTTGAAAAATTAAAAGATACCAGTTTAAAATCATTAAAATTTGGTCAGACCGGTGGTACTGGTGATACTAAACCATATATCGTAACAGATATTAATACTGTAGATAGAGGGTTTAATAATTTTCGTATGACTAGATTTGATGATGGATTTATACGTGGGGGTGGTGTTGGGTCATTAAATGCTGGCATAACAGATACTTTACGTATTGGTAAATTTTTAACTGATTTTCCAAAAGGACCATTATTTATCACAAAACAAGTTGGATTACAATTATCTAATCCAAGACTTGAAACTAAGCAATTACCTACTAACAAAACAGGTACTAGTTTTATTGGTAAAATAGGTGCTACTGTATTAAATTTAGCTAATAAAATAAATAATTTAGTTGGAGGACCAACTCGTATTTATAACTTAGGAATTAATACTTTAGCTCAAGTACCTGTTAATGCTTTAGGAGGACATATTGTTCGCCATGGTTTTTTACCTGTTCAAAACGAAATTCAAAAATATTTTAGTGTAGTTACTGAAAATAATAATAACGGAAATAATCGTTTAGAAAATTTATATAATACTTTACTATCAGGTACTGATACTAGAGTTAACTTTTTTAAAAATAATCGATATTCAGATTTATCTAAAACAGTAATTGACAGCTATATTAGTGGTCCTGGATCATTTTATGGAATTGGTAGTACTACTATTCGTAGAACTACATATACCGCGGATAAAGATAAAATTAGAAAATCATTAAATATAAATTCTGATAAATCTAGAGCAATAGACTCAGATATAAAACTTTATGTTTCAAAAGATGATAGTATATTTGCACAATATAGTAATAAATTTGAAAGATTAAATTCTCAAAAGGAGTGGAAAGGAGCATATTCTCAATCTTTAGAACAAAGTTTACAAATTTCAGCAAATAAATCTAGAAATGGATTTTATATTCTTCCAGATACTGAACCTACATCATCATTTACAAAACAATTTAAATATGATAAAAGTTTCAATCCAATAAACACATTTCTTAATCTTGATCCAACAGGTAAAAATGAACAAAATAGATATGATATACCTGAAGTTACTTCATTAGATCGTATAACTAGTATTACTGCTTCTTATGATATTGTTTCTGAAGGTGTAGCTAGTCGTGTTGAGGGGATAACAGTATTTGAAGAAGATGTTAATGAAAGTATTGCTAATTTCCTACCAAAAACTTCTAATAAAACTTATAACCAATTAATAACAAATAAAGTACTTCAAACTGACTTTAGAGTACCAACAACTTATAATGTATATCCAGGTATATCTAATAAAGAATTTAAAGATATTGATGGTATAATTAATCGTAAACCAACTGAATTTTCTGAAAATTATTTAGATTATAATTATGGTTTAGTTAATTTATTAGATATATACGACAGAAATGATGCTGATATATTAAAAGTAACATTTACTCAATTAGACCCGTTTAGTGGAAACGCATTAAATGTTTTACCATTTTCAGCATATGTAAGTGGGTATAGTGAAACATATAATAGTAATTGGGATGATATAAAGTATAATGGTAGATCTGAGTTTTTATATGCGTTTAATAGCTATAGAAAAACAGCTACTTTTAAATTAATGATTCCTATATTTGAACCTGATGAATTAAAAGCAAAACATGATCGTTTAAAATTATTACAAAAGGGACTAGCAGGTAAATATTTAAATAATCGTTTAGGAGGTGTTATAACCAGAATTAATTTAGGTTATTATTTATATGGTGCTGCTTGTATTATAAATAGCTTAACAGTTAGTATTCCTGATGAAGCTTCTTGGGATTGGGGGGTTGATGGTGATCCAAATATGGCGTATGCTATGTTACTTGAAGCAAATTTCCAAATTACAGTTATTGATGAAACAGTTGCTGCATTTGAAGAAACTAAAAAAGAAACTACTCCACCACCTACTCCTAAACCTGGTCCTGCTCCTAAACCAAGACCAAAACCAACACCAAAACCAGCTCCATTACCAACACCAAAAACAATCAATATTCCAAGACCAGTAATAACAGCTGATGAAACAAGAACTAAATTTACTCCAACAAATGTGCCCCGTGGTGGAACTTATGGAGGAACAAATGCTGCTCAAGGAGCTAATGCTATAAAATTAAAACAAAAACAATTAACAGAAGCCCAAAATAAAGCATTAGTAGATAAATTGAGCTCTAAAAAACCCAAATAATTTAATAACTAATGAGATATAATAATTCAGAAATAAAATATACTTTATCTGGAAAACCGTATTACAGGAGAAAAAATTATCCTCAAATACCATTTTCTGATTCTGATGTGTATGTTATTACAACTGTAGGAGATCGTTTAGATACTATAGCTTATAGTTATTATAATAATGCTGAATTATGGTGGGTTATTTCTGTAGCTAATAATAATGTTACTAAAGGATCTTTATTTCCTACACCAGGTACTCAATTAAGAGTACCTACTGATATTAATGCTGTATTAGATTTATTTGATACTGAAAATAATATATAAATGTTATGTCAATATTTAGAGAACCAATTCATCCAGTAATTTCGGGTTCATTAGCTGCTAGGCAAGGACTAATGGGCAAGGAAAATCTTTCATCTCAAGATATAGCATATCTTAATTCAAAAACATCATGGATACAATTACGTTCTAGTGTTGATGTAGAATTCAATGGCCGAATAAGTGCTGATGGAATGGCTACAGATAATGTGCTGTTAGGAGGTGCATTATTGTCTGGTAATCAACAAAGAGAAGGAATAGGAACTAAGGGCTTAGGAAGATATGATACTAGTATTTACAATAAATCATTAAATCAAATCGAACCTAATGTACTTGGTCTTCGTCCAATGCCAGGTATAACTAATTTATCTATTCAAAATAAAGGTGCTTATGGTTCATTACGCCAAGCTACTGTAACTTTCCAATGTTGGGATGTAAAACAACTCGAAATGTTAGAGATGCTTTATATGAGACCTGGGTATACTGTATTACTTGAGTGGGGGTGGTTGCCTTATATAGATAATAAGGGTAAATTAACTGATAGACTACTTCAAGATACTTCATTTTTTGGACGTAAAGATATAAATCTTCAAAAGTATTTATCTGATTTAAGAAAACGCTCATTAGACAGTCATGGTAATTATGATGCTATGTTTGGCTATGTAATGAATTATAGCTGGAAATATAGAATGGATGGTGGATATGATTGTAGTACTGAAATTATATCTACAGGTGAAGTATTAGAATCACTTAAAATAAATGCTTCTGGGGCTTCAGTATCATCAACTTCTTCAGGTACTTTATTATCTACGGAAAGATATTCTAATATTGAAGATATTCAAAAAGAATATAGAAGGAATTTACTAACAGGTATTATTTCTGAAACTTATGCTTTAGCTTTATTAAAACAAACATCAGAAAACGGAGTAGGTTCTTTTACATATGATAATCAAGTATATAAAAAATCAGGAACTATTGATTTTGCTCGTTTAGAAATTGAATTAGAAACTGAGGGGATATTTTCTGGAGATGATACAGCATCTTCTAAAAACCCAGGTGGAGAACATGCTGATGGAAGTATATTAGATCAAGAATCTAATGTTTATATTACTTTAGATTCATTTGTTAAACTATTAAATGATTTTGCTTTATTAGAAAATAATAATATTTCTGACGCTGGAGGCCCTAATGGAAAAAATATTGTTACTTTATCAACCCATAATAGACCTAACTCTTTAGATGCAGGTAAAGCATTAACCTGTTTATATCATCCACTACAAATTTCAGTAGATCCTAGAGTTTGTATTATACGTAATGATTTATTTGAAAAATCAATTCAAGGAATTAGTATTGCCCCTCCAGCAGAAAATGACCAAGATGTTAAAATCATTAAAGTTAAACAAAATCCAGTATATGAAGGGATTGTAAAAAATCTTAAAAGTATAAGGGATAAGGGTGGTAGCGAGAAAGAATTTAAAGCTGAATTAGCAAAAATAACTAGCAAAGAAGCACTAGCAGGTGTTGCTGATACTTATTATACTAAATATGGTGAAAAATTTGGTAATTTTTTAACAGGTGGTGGCTTTGTATCTAGTGATTTATCTATTGAACAATTAGATGATATTTTTGGTGGATTAGGTATTACTACAGCAGATTTATATTATTCAGAAAATGATGTTGAACGTACGCTTAGAGAAAACATTGTTGCTGATGCTTTAATAATTAATAGTTATATTAATATAACTCCAGAACAAAGAAAAAAATTCGCTTTAGAATCAGCTAAACAAAAAACTAAAGAACAAATTGAAACTTTAGATGAGGCTAAAGAAGAAATAAATAGCTCATCCCCAGGATATTTGTCTACACTAAATCAATTACCTAAATATTATCATTCAGGAAATACTGATCCTTTTGCATATCATGGAAATATCTATCTTAATTTAAGATTATTATATAATTTAGCTACTAGTACAGATTTAGAAAGTGAAGACCCTGCAGAAAAACAAACCATAAGCTTAATGACTTATGTTAAAGATGTTTTAACATATTGCCAAAATTCAATAGGTAATGTTAATAACTTTGAAGTAGTTATTGAAGATAATGTTGGCTATATTGTTGATGTAAATAATGTTCCTGGAAATAAAGTTGAACCTTTTACTTTTGAAGTAGGAAGTAAAAAATCTATTTTAAGAAATATATCTTTAGAATCTCAAATATTTTCAGATCAATCTACTATTATAGCAGTTGCTGCTCAATCAGATGCTGGTAAATTAGGATTAGAAAATAGTACTATGATTGCTTACAACACAGGTATAAGAGATAGAATGATATCTAAAAGAGATAATCCTGTAGCTGCTAACACATCAAAAGAAGCACAAGCTACTGGATTTACTTTAGCATTAACTGATCTAGCAGAATTATTTAATTCTATGGACCGAGGTTTTGGATTTGATTCAGAACTACAAGTTGATGATATTGATAAGTATAAAAAAGCATTAACTGATATTATAGTATTCTTTACATCTCAATATAAAGCAGATAATAAGTATAAATCTATTTTACCTTCTAAATTATCAATTACTACTGATGGGATTGGTGGATTAATAATTGGTAATATTTTTAATATAGATAAAACATTTACTCCACAAGGATATAAAGGTGATAAAGGTGTAGGTATTGATTTACAATATATAATCACTAATTTAAAACAGGAAGTGGGGTCTAATGGGCAATGGACGACAATTATTGAAGGAAATCCATTTATCCCAGATTCAACGTTTGATAGTTTAGTAGCAAACCAAAATAATTTAAAAATTGACCCTATTAAAAAAACATTTATATATGATGAAAATACAGGGCAAGTTAGAGAAGAAATTAGAAGAAATAATGAACCTATAGGTACAGTCCCCCCAGGTATAACTGGGAATGCTAAAGCAATGGCTTCAGCATTGAATTATACTTTAGGTGGTCCAAGAAAAGGAACTGGGGAGTGTAATAGATATACTTATGCTATAGCTCGTAATTATATTTTATTTAAAGACGGAAAAGGAAATCAAGCTGTTAGAGGAGTTAAACGAGGAGAATCTGGAGGGTCAGCAGCTTCTTCAGGTGCTATTGCAGCATATAAAAAATTAGGATATTCATCTACTATAGTAGGTTCAAATCTTACTAAAATTCAAATGGAAAGTTATTTAAGTAATAATAGCAATTGGAATGTTGGTGAAGTAGCTAGTTATATAAGTAGTGATGGAGCCCATTTCCACGCTCAAATATATAATGGGGGTATGGGGTGGAATTCAGATATACAAAGTTTTATGCCTATGCCTAAAGCTAATCGTTGGTCTACTGATGGTGCCGATAATTATAGTGGTAATTTTATTTATAAATCAAAACCCCAAAATTCATACACATTATATGCACTCAAACTTTCTTAATTATTATTAATTAATGAGACCTCCTAAAAATCAAATATTAGAAAATCTATATACTAGTGGTAATGAATATTTACTATCTAAAACATATGACAATTATGTAGGATATTATCACTCAGTTGCAGGGAAGAAATATGTTGGTGCTACTTATCAACCTAATTCATTTGAATTAGTACCTTATACTCAAAGACGAGAATTAGCAGCATATAACTTATCAAATATTGATCCTGTTTATATGCGTATCAATCCAAATATAATTAATACTATTAAAAAAGATGGATTTCCAATTATCCGAGTTAATTTTAAACCAACCCCAGACCCAATATATAGATTTTTCATCAAACGAATAAATGAAGTAAATGCTTCAATATTAGAAGTAAATAAACAAACGTATCTTAATGCTAGAACTACTAATTTTTATTATACTTTAACTATACTTTGGGAACAAGATAAACCTTCAACTTATATTGAATACGAGCCTCAAATGCCTGGGATAGATAGTTTTTTAAGAAATTACTCCTTACCACCATTAGGAGATGATGGAGGATTTTAACAGAAAATAAAAGGTTATATTATGTTTTATATTATTGAACGACAAGATCAATTAGATCAGTTACATATTGGTGAGGATGTATTTATTCATATTATTCCTACGAATGAAAACTATCATCCTATTTTACAAAATATTAGTTTAATTTATGTTCGGTGGATAAAAGGACATAAAGGATACATTTTATGTGTTAATCATTCCGAATCATTATCATTAAAATCTACGGATATACTCGATAAACTATCTAAGGTTAACAGAGTATACACATTAGATAATAAAGCGGTATTACACCATTTTCCTACGTTGCTTTCTCGACTAATTGATGTGCAACTGATTAGTTCATATCATAATCTCCAAACAATAAATGTTGAACAATACGAGTCAAAAGTTGAAACAGATTTTAAACGTAAATATTACACAGAAGAACCATCAGTATTAATTCCTATAGCAAAACATTATGAAAAATGTGAAAATGTATATGATCATATTGAACAGACAATCAATAAAATAAGTGAAAATATACGTGAATATGATTTTTTAAATGATTATGTTGCTCCATTCTTTTTTAATATTGAAAGACAAGGTATTAAATTAGATAAAGAACTATTTATTAAACATTTTAAAGATTTACCAAATCCTAAATTTTCAATATCTAAAGGTAAAATATACACGCAATATAATTTAAATACATTAACTGGTAGACCATCAAATGCATTTAATGGTATTAATTTTGCGGCTTTAAATAAAACAAATGGAGAACGTGCGGCTTTTATTCCTGAAAATGATAAATTAATTGAAATAGATTTTAAAGCATACCACCCTCATATTATATCTAATCTATCAGGATATATTCATAATAATGATGGAAAGTTATATGAGCATTTATCTCAACAATTCCCAGGATCAACTCCAGAAACAATTAAGGAGTTAGTTTTTCAACAATTGTATGGAGGTATTAGAAAAGAATTCCAAGACAAACCATTTTTCTCCCAAGTATATAATTATACAAACAAATTATGGAATGAATCAGAAAACGGTGCAATTGGTACCCAATTCGGTAAACGTTTCACTAAAGAAATGATTGAAAATCCAACACCACAAAAATTACTTAATTATATTGTTCAAAATACAGAAACAATATTCAATATAGTTCAGTTTTCTGTTGTGGATTATTTACTTAAAGATAAAAAAACAAAAATAATATTATACACATACGATTCTATATTATTGGATTATGATTCGTCGGAAAATTTATTAGATAGCATAACTTCGATATTAAAATTTAATTATTCCACGAAATCTGGACAAAATTACGCAGAAATAGAATAAATCATATATTTATGTTAGATTTAAGTTACGATTTATTTAATAATACATTTTTAATGGCTAATAAGCTATTTTGTACATTTACTGCTCCCGAAGAATTAGACGATACTCTAAACACTTTAACAACTAAATACACAATATTATATTCTAAAATATTTGTATTAGAATCGTTATCGACTGAAGAATATGTTTGCACATACAATATCGATACATTTAATATGGAGCAACAATCTGTGTTACCTAACACAATATTATTACATCGTAAAAAAGAGTCAAATACGTTATATACAATAAATGCTTTAAATGCATTAATCAAGTCTTTGAACAGTGGTATTTTAGATACCAATTATCGTATTACGTGGTTGGATTATAAAAATTCAATCTTGTTAATTCAAAATAATGATTTAAACATCATTCAAACAAAAATCCACAAGATAATTAATCTGTAGGATTTCTTAATTACCATTACCGAGTACAATTTTTAAAACTTAAATAGTTATATTATGGATTTAGCTTTGTTAAAGCAGAAATTAGGTAATCTTAACTCTCCACAAAAATCCGGGGGTAAGACTTACGAAAAAATCGATTACACGAAAGTGTTCTGGAAGCCTCAAGTAGGTAATCATACGATTCGCATCGTACCATCAAAATTTAATAAACAAAACCCGTTCCGTGAAGTATATTTTCACTATGGTTTTGCTAAGGGTCCAATTTTGGCTCTAAACAACTGGGGAGAAGCAGACCCAATTATGGAATTTGCTGCTAAATTACGTCAATCAAAAGACCGTGACAACTGGGCATTAGCTAAGAAATTAGACCCAAAAATGCGCGTATTTGTTCCTGTTGTTGTTCGTGGTGAAGAAAATTTAGGTGTTCGTTTATGGGAATTTGGTAAAGAAGTATACAAATCATTACTAGGATTTGCTGCTGATGAAGATTATGGTGATTTTACTGATATCCAAGATGGATTTGATTTTAAAATCGATGCTGTAAATTCAGAAGTTGCTGGTCGTAAAGTAGTTAGTTGTACATTACGCCCTCGTCCAAAATCATCTCCAATTTCTGATGATGCTAATTTAGTTAATAAATGGTTAGAAGAACAACCAGATATTATGACTATTAATCGTAAACGTGAATACGATGATATTAAAGAATTATTAGCTAAATGGTTAAACCCAGAAGCTGAAGAAGAACAAGCAGCACCTACTGCTCCTACTGAAGCAGCTCCTGCAGCACAATCAGATTGGGTAAATGATAATCAAGTAACAGAGCAAGAGCGTGCTGCATTTACTTTAAATACCAGCTCATCAGATAAATTCGACGAATTATTTCAATAATGGCTAAAAAATCAGTTTCGGAAACAGTGTCTACAGTGTTAGGCGACAAATCAAAATTTAATCTGGCTGCGTTCAAGAAATCTAAATTCTTGGACCAGTCAGTTAAATTTAAAGCACAGAGATGGCTACCATTATCTCCTGCGTTTAATGAAGTATTATCATTACCAGGTATTCCAATGGGTCATATCACATTACTTCGAGGTCATAGTGATACAGGTAAAACAACAGCATTATTAGAGTGTGCAGTAGCAGCCCAGAAAGCAGGTGTATTACCAGTATTCATTGTTACTGAGATGAAATGGAATTGGGAACACGTTAAGCAAATGGGTTTCAAAATTAATGAAGTGTGGGATAAAAACACAGGTGAGTTAATCGATTATGAAGGTGATTTTATCTATGTTGATAGGGACACATTAGGCACAGTCGAAGATGTAGCTGCATTTATTGCTGATTTGTTACATGAACAAGCACAAAATCGTTTACCATACGATTTATTATTTCTATGGGATTCAGTTGGATCAATTCCATGTAAATTATCTGTGGAATCAAATAAAAATAACAATGAATGGAATGCTGGAGCTATGTCTCAATCCTTTGGTAACTTTATCAATCAAAAGATTGTACTATCACGTAAAGAGAATTACCCATATACTAATACATTAGTAGCAGTAAATAAAATTTGGGTAGATAAACCATCAATGCCGATGGAACAACCTAAAATGAAAAATAAAGGAGGTAATACAATGTATTTTGATGCTTCCGTTATTGTAACATTTGGTAATATTACTAATGCTGGTACTAATAAAATTAAAGCAACTAAAGGTGGTAAAGATGTCGAATTTGCTAAACGTACTAAAGTAGCAGTAGATAAAAACCACATTACCGGTGTACAAACTAAAGGATCTGTTATTATGACAGTACACGGTTTTATTGATGATGATAAAAAAGCAATTGATAACTATAAGAAAGATCATTCTGAAGAATGGTTACGCATTTTAGGTAGTGACGATTTCGATATTGTAGAAGAGATGGGTGACGACGGAATTGACACATCATTAATGTTTGACCAAGAACCAGAATAAAATGAATAAAGACTTTTTAAACCAGTTATTATCAGAATTAAACGCTGATAAAAATAATTCAAAGAACGCTAGAGTACTCATTGTAGATTCAATGAATACATTCCTCCGCTCATTTGCTATTATTCAGCACATAAACCCCAACGGCCATCATGTAGGTGGTCTTGTTGGCTTCCTTAAATCGGTTGGTTATGCTATTAAGCTATACCAACCGACTAGGGTTGTCTTAGTATTTGACGGACAGGGTAATTCTACTAATAAACAGTACTTATATTCTGATTATAAAGCAAATCGTACTAATTTAAAAGTAACTAATTGGAAAGTATTCGATTCAAAATCTGAAGAAAGCGAATCAATGGCTAACCAAATGGGACGATTAATCGAATATTTAACCCAATTACCAGTGTCAATGATTTCAATTCCTAAAATTGAAGCCGATGATGTAATGGGTTATTTAGTTAAAAAATTCGAAGCAGATTCTGAGGTAGATAAAGTAACAATTATGTCTGCTGATAAGGATTTCCTGCAATTAGTTTCTAATAAAACAGAAATATATTCACCAACTAAGAAGAAAACATACAGAACTGATGAGGTTTTAGAAGAATATTTTGTTCATCCTAATAATTTTATTAATTACAAAATGTTATTAGGTGATGCTGGAGATAATGTTCCTGGTATTCAAGGATTAGGTCCTAAAAAAGTATTTAAGTTATATCCTGAATTAACTGAATCTACTCCTATTGATTTAGAATATATGTTAAATAAAGCAAAATTAGAAGAAGATAAAAATGCTTTATATACAAAAATACTTTCATTTGCTCATCAATTAGATATTAATTATAAATTAATGTCATTAAAAGATCCAAATATAAACGACGAGGATAAACGCATCATTGATGAAACAATTGATAATGCACCACCATCGTTGAACATAGGGAGTTTCGTTGAAATGACCGAGATTGATCAATTAAATGAGCGGGTAAATTGGCAAGGGTGGTTGATAGAAAATTTTTCTTCGTTAGATTGGAAGCAATAAAAGTTACAAATAAAGGTTATAAATGACAGCACTAGATAGTTTAGATAAGTATGGGAATTCGTTCCAAACCAAAGTATTAGGTTTGTTGTTAACAGATAGAAAATTTCTAGTAGACGTATCAGATTCAGTTACAGATGATTATTTTGAAAACACAGCACGTAAATGGATTGTAAATCGATTACAAAAATATTTTGACGAGTTCCATACAACTCCTACAATGGAGGCACTTCAAATTGAAGTAAAAAAAGAAGATAATGAAGTTTTAAAAATTGCTGTGGTTGAAGAATTGAAAGAAGCTTATAAAATGGCGGATCAATCACTCGATAAGGAATATATTGAGCAAGAATTTTTAAAATTCTGTCAAAATCAACAGATGAGAAAAGCAATTATGACATCTGTTGATTTATTAAATGATGGAGATTATGAATCGATTCGTACATTAATTTCCAAAGCAATTGTTACATCACAAGAAAAAAATACCGGACACGATTATGAATTAGATGTAGAATCACGTTATAGACCAGACGATAGACGTGTTATTCCTACACCTTGGCCACAAATTAATTCAATTACGCAAGGTGGTTATGGTAAAGGGGATTTAATTATATTCTTTGGCGGTCCTGGTTCTGGTAAATCATGGGCAGCGATTTCAATGGCATTAGAAGCTGTTAAATTGAATTGTAATGTAGTATATTATACTTTAGAATTAGGTGAAGGATATGTTGGACAACGTTTTGATGCTAACTTACTTAACATCCCAGTTGATCAATTACCAATGCATCGAGTTAAAATTGAAGAAGCAACCAAAGGATTAGCCGGTAAATTAATTATTAAAGAATTTCCACCAAAACGTGCATCATTAGATGATATTGAACGACATTTAGATCAATTATGGAACCAACATAATTTTAAACCTAATGTTATATTTATTGATTATTTAGATTTATTACGTAATAGACGCTCACGAGTTGAACGTAAAGATGATTTAGATGATATATACACAGATGCAAAAGGTTTAGCTAAAGAATTAGGTATTCCAATTGTATCACCCTCCCAAGTAAACCGTTCAGGTGCTGCTGATAAAGTAGTAGAAGGTGATAAAGCTGCGGGTTCATATGATAAAATTATGATTGGAGATATTATTATTTCAACATCACGTTTACGTAAAGATAAAGTTGATAATACATCTCGTTGGCATATTATTAAAAATCGATATGGTACAGATGGTATTACATTCAATTGTAATTTTGAAGGATCTACAGGTGTAACTCGAATCACAGGTGAATATGTTGAAGAAGAAGAGTCGGATTCTCCACAAACTCCTCCACAAAGAACTAGACAAGATTTTGATCCTGATGATAAAGATTATTTGCGAAAGAAGTTTTTTGAACTAGCAACTCCTTCTTAATTATCATTAGTATATACTGTATTTATATCTGCACCTTAAAAATTAAAAATAAAATCTATGTTAAAAGTACTTAAATTTTCTGCTTCTTGGTGCGGCCCATGCAAGCAGCTTGCCCCTATATTTGATCAAGTTAAATCAGAAGTATCTGGTGTTTCATTTCAAGACGTTGATGTTGATGCTGAATCAGCATTAGCAATTAAATACAATGTAAGAGGTGTTCCTACTATCGTAATTGAAAAAGATGGACAGGAAGTAAAACGTCTTGTTGGAATGCAACAAAAACCATCATTAACTTCAACAATTAACTCGTTTAAATAATATGATCACCGATAAGCGTTTATTTTATAAGCCGTTTGAATACGACCAAGCCCACGAATTTTTAAAAGCACAACAACGTGTGCATTGGTTACCTGAAGAAGTTACATTAGCTGCTGATGTTAATGATTTTAAATTAAAATTGACTGAATCCGAAAAGAATTTAATCGGTCAAATCTTAAAATCATTTGCTCAGACCGAAACACACGTAGAAGACTATTGGTCATCTAATGTATCTAAATGGTTTCCAAAACCAGAAATCCAATCAATGGCCGTTACATTCGGTTCATTTGAATCTATCCATGCTGAAGCATATTCATTGCTAAACGAATCACTAGGTTTAGATGATTTTGCAGCATTTATGGATGATGAAGAAGCTCGTAATAAAATCGAAAGATTACAGCAAGTACAATCAGGAACAATGGATGAAATAGCACAATCATTAGCTATATTTTCAGCATTTACTGAAGGTGTTAATTTATTTTCATCATTTGCTATTTTGATGTCATTCCAAATGAGAAATTTAATGAAAGGAATGGGACAAATTGTTGCGTGGTCTGTTAGAGATGAATCACTACATTCAAAAGCTGGATGTTGGTTATTTAGACAATTGTTAGAAGAACGTCCTGAATTAAATACAATCGATTTACAGGAACGTATCAAAACAGCATGTGCTATTTCAGTAGAATTAGAATTTGCATTTATCAATAAAGTATTTGAAATGGGCGACTTAGAAAATTTAACTAAGGAGCAATTAAAGAATTTCATTCGTGCTCGCGCTAATGAAAAAATGGTAGAACTAAGTTATAAACCATTATACGATGTAAATGAAAAATTATTAGACGAAATCGCTTGGTTTGGTCAGATTACATCAGGAGTGGAACAACAGGACTTTTTTGCACAACGACCTAGTGCATACTCAAAGTCGACAGCAGATTGGTCGGATTTATAATATAAAATAATAAAAAATGAGCATTACAGTTGATACCCGTAAATGGGTTGTAGGAAAAGATTATCCCGAATGGATGGATGATATTGCAGTAAGCATGATCTCTAAAGGTTACTTACTATCAGATGAAAACGTATTCGAAGGATTTAAACGTGTGTCTAAATCTGCTGCTCGTAGGTTACGTCGTAAAGATCTTCAACCATTTTTCTATGAAGCAATGGTTAAGAATTGGTTGTGTTTAGCCTCTCCTGTATTATCAAACATGGGTACAGAACGTGGATTACCAATTTCATGTTATGGTATCGATGTTGATGATTCAGTAGAAGGTATTGCATCAGCAAACTCTGAATTAATGCGTTTATCGTCTCAAGGTGGTGGTGTTGGTATGTCATTATCTCGTATTAGAGGACGTGGTGCTAGAATTAAAGATAATGGTGTAAGTGAAGGTATTATTCCTTGGGCTAAAATTTATGATTCTACTATCTTAGCTACTAACCAAGGTTCGGTTCGTAGAGGTGCGGCTTCATTTAATCTAGATATTAATCATCCAGATATTGAAGAATTTTTAATGATGAGACGTCCAAAAGGTGATGTTAATCGTCAATGTTTAAATACACATCATTGTGTAGTTGTTGATGATAATTTTATGCAAAAAGTAGAAGATCGTGATCAACATGCTTTAAAGATTTGGGGTGAGATTTTACGTACTCGTTTAGAAACAGGAGAACCATACATTATGTTTAAAGATAATGTAAATAAAGCAAATCCTGAAGGGTACAAGAAATTAAACTTAGAAGTTACAATGACTAATATATGTTCTGAGATTGTATTGTATACAGATCCATTACATTCATTTATTTGTTGTTTATCGTCATTAAATTTAGCTCGTTTTGATGAATGGAAAAATTATCGTTTCGAAAATGGTATGTCAGTTCCTGAATTAATGACTTGGTTCTTAGAAGGTGTATTACAAGAATTTATTGATCGTGCTAAAAATATCCGCTTTATGGAAAATACAGTACGTTCAGCAATGAAAGGTAGAGCAATTGGTATTGGTGCTTTAGGATGGCATACATTCTTACAATCAAAAGGCATTCCATTTGTTGGGATCCAAGCAAATGCTTATACACGTGAAATATTTAGCTTTATTGATTCTGAATCTTTAAAAGCATCTCAAGATATGGCTAAAGAATATGGCGAACCAGAATGGTGTAAAGGTACAGGTGTAAGACATTCACATAGAATGGCAATCGCACCTACAGTATCGAATGCTCATATTTCAGGTGGTGTTTCTCCATCAATTGAGCCGTTACCTGCTAATATCTATAATTTAAAAACGGCTAAAGGTGTATTCATTAAAAAGAATCCAATATTAGAACAATTACTCGAGTCTAAAGGATTTAATATCCCATCAGTATGGGACAGAATTGCTAAAGATCAAGGTTCAGTTTATGGTGTAGAAGATCATATTTTATCAAACGAAGAAAAGGAAGTATTTCGTACATTTAAAGAAATTAATCAATTAGAAATTGTACGTCAAGCTGGTATTCGTCAAAAATATGTTGATCAAACTGTATCATTAAATTTATGTTTTGATCCAAATGATACACCACGTTGGATGTCAGAAGTACATAAAGAAGCCCACAAAGCTGGTATTAAAACATTATATTACCTACGTACAGAATCTGTACTAAGAGGTGATAATTTAGATAGAACTGCAGCTTGTGTAGCTTGCGAAGGATAAAATTTCTTAATTAAATTTATTATGTTAGAAGACTTATTAAAAGAATTACTTACACTAAAAGATGAAGTTGAAAAAATAGATATTAATCAACTTCCAGAAACTCAGAAAGCATCAACAATAAATGATATTACTGATAAAGTTATAACTATTTTAAATAATGCAAAAATCCCGTTACCCGAAGAACATTCAGACGATAGTGGAACAGAAGTTCCAACCAGCGAAGTTTAACTTATTTTATTATTGGAGACGTTTTAAAATACGTCAACCAATGCATAAATATACTCCACTAGAAACACGAATTAAAAACGGAGATTTTGAAATATCTGATTACAGACAACAAGCGTTTTATGAGTTGTGGTTATTAGACGATCGATTAAAAACTGAACGTTCTAAATACCCATCTCATGAAGCTTGGATGAATCGTAGAGAAGTAATTGAAAAGCAACAATACGATCGTTATCATAAATTAATGAACGCATTCGATAAAGAAGAACCAAAAATATGGTCAGAATTAGTAAATGAACTAGCAGGAGATTTTAGACATTTGGGACCTGATAAGTTGTCTCGTATAGATTTAATTAATGAATTAGCAGGAGAATTCGATGGTACTACTTTAGAATTCTATGAATACTTAAAAAAATATAATAAATAGTTATGGCCCTTATTTCACACGAAGTACCATTAGATCTATTAAATGAGTCATTAAAATTTAATGACTATCATTATTGTTTACCTCATTTATTAGAAAATAAACAGTACTATGAATTTTTTAAAAACGCATCTGAACGTGGTGATTTAATTATCATGGATAATGGTTTATTTGAAGGAGTATCACATACAATCGAAGATTTACTCGAGAAAATCAATGATATTAAGCCAAGTATATTCATCGTTCCTGATGCATGGAATGATCCTCAAACCACAGTTAAAAACGCTAAGAAATGGATTGATTATTATGTAGATAAAATACCATCTACAACTAATTTAATGGCAGTAGTACAAGCTAAAACAGTATCGGATGCAATGCTTACATATAGCAAATTTGCTGAGTTAGGTTATACACATATTGCATTAAATCATGCTGGAGTTTATTTTAAGGAATTATATAAACACCAAAACGAGTTATTAAGTTTAATGACTGGACGTATTAAATTTGTTAATATGCTACCATCATTAAATGGATTTAATAAAACGATTCACCATCACTTATTAGGTGCTACATTACCTAATGAATTCTCTAATTATAAAGGTAAAGAATACGATTTCATTAAAACAATCGATACATCTAATCCAGTTATTTATGGTTTAAAACACGGTAAATACCCAGATAAAGTATTACTTGATAAACCTAAAGAAAAGTTAGAAACATATTTTGATCAGAAGTTATCTGACCAACAAATTTCTGATGTATTATATAACGTTAAACATTTTAGAACACTTTTATCATGATTACATTCAAATCATCAAAATTATTTGATGGATTCTCTACTGTATTTAGACAATGGAGAGCAGAAGGAACCCACTGTAGGTTCTTACATGGATATGCTATATCCTTTAAAGTAGATTTTGAAGGAGATTTAGACGAACGCAATTGGGTATGGGATTTCGGTGGTATGAAACGTGCTAACGGTAATATTGATGGAATGAATCCAAAACAATGGTTCGATTATTTATTAGATCATACTACAATTATTTCCGAAGACGATCCATATTTAGAACAATTTAAACAAATGGAGGATGATGGAATTATTCAATTACGTATTTTACCTTACGTTGGTGCTGAACGTTTTGCTGAGTATTTATTTCAAAAGATCAATGAATTCGTTCAAGACGAAACACATTACAGAGTTAGAGTAGCTAAAGTAGAAGTATTCGAAAATGGCCGTAATTCAGCTTCATACGAAGAGGAATACATGCCTATTTAATTTCTTAATTATATTTACATTGTAAACAGTTTAAATCAAATAAAAAGTTATGAAAAATCAAAAAACGAGTACAATTAATCAGTATGTTACTAAACATGGAATTAAACCATTAACTCCACGAGAATGTAAATTAGTTAATATTTTCGCTAAAGCAATGAAGATTCCATATTCAAAAACTGAACCAACTGAAAAATATCCAAACGGGATACACCTGTATAGTGAGGATTTTTCAAGTATAGTAGTAAAGGGGTTATCGGAACTAACCGCTAAATAAATTAATACGTTCCAATCTTATATTTTATAATTTTATGTCTAGTACAAAAAAAGCAGTTTTATCATTATCCGGAGGAATGGACTCCTCAACATTATTACTTCATTTATTAGCTAATGGCTATGAAGTTACAGCATTAGGATTTGATTATGGTCAAAAACACAAAGTAGAATTAGAGCGTGCCGCATCATTAGTTGAATATATCAACTCAAACCCAGCTCGAAATTATCATGCAGGTGCAGAATCTAATGAATTTGGTGAAATCTATCCTAAGGTAAACTTTCAAATTATTAAATTAGATGGATTGCAAAATTTACTTCATTCATCATTAGTTACAGGGGGGGATGATGTACCTGAAGGACATTACGAACAAGACAACATGAAAGAAACTGTTGTACCTAATCGTAATAAAATTTTTGCTTCATTAATTCAAGCAGTAGCATTATCAATTGCAACTAAAGGAGATAAACAACCAGTAGTAATTGCAATGGGTATTCATGCTGGTGATCATGCTATTTATCCTGATTGTCGCCAAGAATTCCGCGATGCTGATTTTGAAGCATTTAAAATTGGTAATTGGGATTCAGAATTAGTATCTGTTTATACTCCATACTTAGAAAACACTAAATTTGATATAATCGTAGATGGATTAAAATGTTCAGGATTAATAAATTTAAATTTCCCAGAAATATATAAACGTACTAATACAAGTTATAAACCAATCCAACATGATGGAGTATGGTATTCTGATTATAAATCAGCATCATCTGTAGAGCGTATTGAAGCGTTTATTAAATTAAATCTTAAAGATCCGGTTGCATATGCTGATGAAACAGGCCCAGTTAGTTGGGAAGTTGCTAAATCACACGTTGAACAAGTATTAGCTGAGCACGCCGAATAATGGAAGAAATCAGACACATTATTAGTCATTTGTTAGGTGGGTGTGGAGACGCCCATCCTAACATTTTGTCTGTACTCGCTGGTGATGTGCAGTTTCTTACTTATATTCAACAATTAATCAAATTAAAATTTAAAATATGAAGTGTATCAAAAAAGACGGTGAAATCCGTAGAGTATCAGATGCAGATGCTGATCTAAAAGTAAAAGTACATGGATGGACATTTGCTCCTAAAGCCGAATGGAAAACTAAAGTACGAGATGCAAATAAGAAAACCGTTGAGGTAGATATTAATGCAGAAGTAGTTGTAGATAAAAAATTAGCTAAACGTCAAAAATTAAAAGAAAAACAAAATGGCACTAGATTATACTAAAAATCAACCGGTAATTGAAGTATATCGTTGCGTTCAAACTGAAGGATCATTAGCTGGTAAACCACATATCATTGTTCGTACAACAGGATGTACGCATAGATGTTATTTTGGTGAAGGTGGGTGGTGTGATTCATGGTATACATCAATCCATCCAGAAAAAGGTAAATATACGTTAAACGACATTAAGCAATTCTTTTCGGATAATTGGGATATTAGTCATTTAATGTTAACAGGTGGTTCACCAACAATGCATCCTGAAATGTGTAATGAAATTATTAATTTATTCAAAGCATTACATGATAAAAAAGGTATTGTAACTATCGAAACTGAAGGATCTCATCCGTTAATTACTGATCATCGTATTGATGTTATTTCATTATCACCAAAATTCTCTAATTCAATTCCAGTAATTGGTGTTGAAACACCACAAGGTAAAATTGTAGATCAGAAAATGATTGATCAACATAACAAGTATAGAGAAAAATATGATGCAATTCGTCAATTATTAGCATACCATAAGAACTACCACTTCAAACCAGTATGGGATGGTACACCTGAATTAATGTATGAGATTGAGGCTTTCAGAAAACGCTTTAATATACCAAAACATAAAACATGGATTATGCCTGCTGGTGATACTCGTGAAGAATTAATTAAGATGTACCCAATAGTATTAGATTACTGTACAGCACATTCATATAATTTTTCAGGACGAGATCATATTATTGCATACGGTGACAAGAGGGAAGTTTAGTATATTTATACTAAACCCTTAACTTGTTATAACATGGCAAAAGCTAAAGCAGCGGAATCTCGCAAGATTGAAATCAAAAAGAAAACATTGTTTCGTCATTCAAAAACAAAACAATCATTTGCAAAACAATCTAAAAATTACGTTAAAAGATATCGTGGACAAGGTCGTTAATTCGACCTTTTCCTGATTACATTTAAGCATAAAATAAAAGTTATGGCAACAGCAACACTAACGTACGATTTAAACGATCCCGAGGATAAACAAGCACATTTAAGAGCTATTATGTCATTGGATTTAGTATTAATGATGTGGAAATATGACCAGCATTTACGATCAGAATACAAACATGGTGGTAATGAAGGAGCATATGAGTATAGAGAGAAATTTATTCAAATGATGAATGAATATAATATCGATTTAGACCAATTATTATCATAAGCAATGTATCAAGTAGGACAACGCATAGTTACGGATTTAGGTGTTGGTGATATATTACGTGTAGAACACGAGAGGTACTACGTGTTAATCGATTTTCCCTCCGACAGCACACACTCATATGAAACTTGGCTTACCGACAGTGATATACGTTATTCCTTTGATACTAAAGAAGATTATAGGCGAATACCACCCGAAGATGATAATCGAGTAACACGATCATTAAAACCCCCTAGAGCAAAAAAACAAAAAACAGTATATAGACATGGTAGATACTCACAAGTTTGGAGATAAATAAAAAATAGTTATGGATATAGACAAAATATTAAAAATTGTATTAGGTACAATACTAATAGTGGGAATTATAGCAGTGACAATAGTATCAATAGGATTTAGTATGAATAATAAAGATAAACCGGTTGCTGCAATAAGTAGAGAAAATTATGAGATTCAAACTCGTACAATAGATTCATTACAAAATGTAATTGGTAATTTACAATCTGATATTAAAATATTAGAAGAAGGATATGATTCTAGAGAACATAGATACGAAGATGTCATCTCAGATTATGAAATTGGATTATCATATTTAAAAGATTACCACCCAACAGCATATAAAGATTTTCACAGAATAGTGGGAATGAGAGAAAAATATTCATTCGAACTTGAAAGAGAAAATAAAAATAGATTAAATATTAATGAATAACATAGACAAACATTATCAAGAATTATTACAAGACATTTTAGATAACGGAGTAATTAAATCCGATAGAACAGGTACAGGTACTATTTCAGTATTTGGACGTCAGATTCGCCATAAAATGTCAGACGGATTTCCATTGCTAACAACTAAAAAGATGGCGTGGAAATCAATTGTAGCCGAATTACTATGGTTTTTACGTGGTGATACTAACATCAAATTCCTATTGGATTACAACTGTCACATTTGGGATGGTGATGCTTATAAAGGATACGAAGCACAATGTGTTACACATAGTGTAGACCCAATGTCAAAAGAACAATTCGTTTCAGCTATCAAACTTGGTAATAACAAAAAACCACATTTTATTCCTGATTTAACGGGTTATAAACTTGGTGATTTAGGACCAATCTATGGTAAGCAATGGAGACAATGGCAAGGATGGATGGATATGAATGGTAATGAGAAAGGTTCATTATGGTATGACCAAATACTACAATTAGTTCATTCACTTAAAACAAATCTAGATAGCAGACGATTAATGGTAAGCGCTTGGAATGTGGCAGAGTTAGACCAAATGGTTTTACCACCTTGCCATTATGGATTTCAAGTTTATACAAGAGAGTTGAGATTAATAGAACGAATTAATATCGCGATTGAAAAGGGATTAACTACTAAAACTGCTCACTTATCAGAAGAAGATTATTGGAAATGGTGTGATGAAAGAAACATTCCAACTAGAGCAATCTCTTTAATGTGGAATCAACGAAGTGTAGATACATTTTTAGGATTGCCATTTAACATCGCCTCATATGCATTACTGCTTGAAATATTAGCTAAAGAAGTAAATATGATACCTGATGAATTAATTGGTAATTTGGGTGATGTGCATTTATATTCAAATCATATTAATCAAGCTAAAGCGCAAATATTACGTAAACCATATTCATTACCTAAAGTAAACATTACTGAACGTAATTGGTATCAACATGAATTAGTTAAAGAACGATTAGGACCAAAAACATTCAACGATAAAATATTATCATATCGCCCAGATTGCTTCGAGTTAGTCGGATATGAATCGCATTCAGGAATTAAAGCACCATTATCGAATTAATTAT
>Ga0247723_1000426_pt1 | contig 29243 bp, 43 predicted proteins | sample MSEWelMarce5H_FC_FD_189079 | JGI IMG/M metagenome (GOLD analysis project Ga0247723, IMG submission 189079) | Subsurface sediment microbial communities from gas well in West Virginia, United States - MSEEL Well Study Marcellus 5H_FC | ecosystem: Environmental > Terrestrial > Deep subsurface >... | reverse complement strand
GAAGATAAGCTCATCTTTGACTACAACCCATCTGATAGTGTATCGTGGCTGTATGAGCTCCCTGCTGAGGAGAGCACGCTGATAAAGTCTACCTACAAAGATAACCCCTTCTTACCTGATAGCATCAAGGCACAGATAGAGGATCTCAAGAGAACAGATGAGGCACTGTATCAGATATATGCTCTAGGTGAGAAGGCAACAAGCAAGAGTAACATCTACAGCAACTGGTCCTTTGTAGCTCATAGGCCTGCTAAGTTTGTCAAGTACGTGTATGGCTTAGACTTTGGTTACAACCACCCCACAGCTTTGATGAGGGTATACTACTGTGATAATGATATCTACATAGAGCCTGTGATATATGAGAGCTACCTCACCACTACTATGCTCATAGAGAAGTTAGGCACCCTAGGCATAGAACAGACCGTAACCATCTTAGCAGATTACTCAAGACCAGAAATCATCCAAGAGATGAACATAGCAGGGTATGATGTCCAGAACGCAAACAAGGTAGTTAAGAAAGGCATAGACAACCTTAAGACCTTTGGGGTAATATGCCAGGATGATAAGGCAGTAAAGAGAGAGTATGAGAATTACAAATGGAAAAAGATAGGGGACTTCATAACAGATGAGCCTGTTAAATTATTTGATGATGCCATGGATGCAATTAGATATGCCACTACTCACATAAGGCAGGAGTATTACACTGATGATAGTTACTATGCATTCTGATACGCTACATAAGATACAGGTGGTGCAGGCATACATCCATCACAAGACAGGCAAGCATGTTAGGATAGTATTCAATAGACCTGATAGGATGCAACAGCATATGGCCATGTTAGATCATGCCTACCTCATCGCTATGGGTGGCTTTAAAAACAATAATAGTAATGACACTAATATAGGTAAAGACAAGTAATGGCATTAGTAGCACAAGCAACCCCACAAGTAATAGTTCCTGCATACAACCCTGTTAAGTACATCTACAGCAGTAGCAATGTAAACCTGCAGGGCTTCAAGTTTATCTATGATATCTATCAGAGTGGTACGCTAAATAAGATAGCAGAGTACAGGGTGCTCCCAACTTATGCCACTGGCTTTGGTGAGATAGATCTATCGAAGCTGTTACAGGCTAAGGTAAGCTATGACCTGAACTTGAATAACACCTCAGTATACAACGCCACTAACAGCCACTACAAATATGATGTAAGGATAGGGGAGGAGTACTTGACTACCACTAGTTACACCTTTGCATTAACCCAATATCTAATAGCCCCTTATGTAGGAAGGGTACAGATAAACGTAGCTAACACATTTCTAGTAGGTGATCAAATCAATATAGTGCAAACAGGTGCAGGTGTAACCAACCCCAACTTAGAGGGGCTCTTCACTGTGCTAGTAGCTAACCCTGCTTACATAGTAGTGAACAGCTTATGGTCTCAGATAGTCAATGCCAATAAGGATGGAGATATAACATATGCAGATGGCCGTAAGACAGTAAACAGAAACCTAGCACAACAGCTTAACAAGTATGTATTCAACGGTGCTATCAATTGGGCTGAGTGGCCAAGCTATAACTACCAGGACTTCATGCTCAATGGCATCTTTGATAGGTTCCTGACTAACTACCCTGCAGGTAACAAGAATATGTACGCTACCCTATCGCAGGATATGTGGGTAAACTGCATAGCTAATGGATCACCAACGGCTCCAGATACAATGGTGTTTGCTAATGATGGTGGTAACATCTTTGAAAAGAACGTAACAGCTGCAGATCATGTGAGTGGTGTATCAGTAGGGCCTAATAACTTTGGGGTGCTTACTCTTATCTTTGGATCAGGTAACTTGATAGAGCCTACCACTGAGTACTATGACTTCCACTATGAACGTAATGGAGTGATGAGCTCAGCAAGGTACAGGGTAACACTAGATAGAAGGATACGCACCACCGAGTACAGCATCTTATTCTTAGATCGTATGGGCTCATGGAACAGCTTTGCCTTTAGCCTTAACAGCTATGAGAAAGGTAACGTAACACGTGAGCAGTTTAATCAGGATGTGCCTGGTTTTATCAATGGTAGTAATGAGTGGGACTATGCCCTCACTGAGAGAGGTATGACTAACACCTATGTAAGCACTGACACTACCATAGATCTAGCTACCAACTTCATGACTATGGACATGGCTAACTACTTTACTGAGCTCATCTCATCACCATTCACATATGTAAAGCAAAGCTCTTATGCAAATGACTGTGATGTGCCTGAGAGTGAGGAGTACATCAGCTGTAACATCATGACCTCAGACTACCAGGTATACAACCAACGCAACAAGAATTTAATTAAGCAGAACGTAACTATTAAGCTAGCTAATAACAATATCGTAAATGGTTAAGATACAACTAAGCACAGGCTTCCTAGATGTCAAAGAGGGTACAGCATTCCCTCTTAACTTCCAAGCAGGAGACATAAGAGATATAAGCCAAAGGAAGGGTAACTTCTCTAAGACCATAACGCTCACTGGTAGTAAGAATAATAACAACCTGCTTAACCACTACTATGATGTGAATATAGTGGAGGGCACCTTTAACATTAATGCTCTCACTACCTGTGCAGTTATTCAGGATGGCATACCAATAATGGAGGATTGCTCAATGCAATTAACAGGGGTAGTAAAGACTCAGCTCACAGATGGCTATGAAGAGCAGGTAACCTATGAGGTACTGATCAAAGATAGCAAAGCAGATTTCTTTACAGCCATTGCTAATAAGGAACTAACTGATATAGACTTCTCAGATCTTAACCACACCTATGATGCATTCAATGTGGTGGCTAGATTTCCTAACACTGTAGCTAATGGCTTCAAATACTTTCTGCCTGGATCAGGTGATGCTATCTATAACACTCAAGAGTTTAAGCCTGCCATCTTTGCTAAGACTTATCTAGATAGAATATTTGAGGATGCTGGCTTCACCTACAGCTGGCCTTCATTATCTTATGATAGATTTGATAAGCTCTTCATACCTTACAACGGAGGAACTGATAACTTTGATTATAATGATTACCTAGTAAAAGCAGAAAAGACAGTAGCCACTACTATCAATGGAGCTAATAACTGGGCAGGTTTTTCTAACATAGCTGCGATAGCTACCTCACAATCTGCAGCCACTAAGATTAACATAACAGCATGGACTGAACTAGAGGATATACAAAATATTTTTAACCCTCTTACAGGTGTATACACTACACCCTTTATCATAAGCTCAGCTAATGCTCAAAGCTATGACTACAGCGTTACTATGACCTACACTTTAAACTTAGTGAATAGCTCGGGAGGTGTTTTATATGGTAGCGCTCCAGGTGGTGTAGCAGCTAATGTATATTATAAACCTGCTATAGGGGTAAGTGCAGGCACTCAGCCTATTATATTTAGTAACCTATATACTAACACGTCACCGACTGCTACTTTGTTTGGGGTGCAAAATGCTGTTCAATGCCCTTTAACTATCCCTAATGGCACAACAACTATTTTAAGCCAAACAGTTCAAACTACTATTCCTCTTAGTTACAACCTACTTAACAACTTATCATCTGCTACTATAGGTGTAAATGTAAATCAGCAATATGCTACTATAGGTAACGCTGCATCTGTGAGAAGCTGGAGGAAAACTTCCCCATCAGGAGTAGCTCCTGCTTCAGGGCAAATTCAAATACAAGCTGTAATATCTAATATACTAATTACCATTGTACCTAGCAGTACTGTATATGCTATAGGTGGCACAATAGAAGTAAATGACTACGTACCTAAAAAGATAAAACAAAGTGATTTCATTAAGGGTATTTTTAATATGTATAATATCTACGCTCAGGTAGATAACACCCAACCTAACAAGTTAAACTTAATGCATAGGGATGCCTTCTATGATAGTGGTGCTGAGGTAGATTGGACTGCTAAGCTAGCCAAAGACCAGGAGCAGACCTTATCATTTTTACCTGAGATTACATCTAAGAAAATAATACTAACATACGCTGCAGATAAGGATAACCCTAACACTACTTACACCAACGCTACTAGCAATATCTATGGACAAGCTGAGGTAGTATTTGATAATGAGTATGTAAAGGAAGTAACTACTAAGGCTGTATTGTTTAGCCCTACCCCTGTTATCAAAACTGTATTTGGGGCTTATGTACCAATGCTAGCAGGTGCAGCACCTGAGACTAACATACGTATCCTATATGATAAGACTACAGCAGGGCAACCACTAGCAACTTGTGGGCAATTTTACATATATGACTATGGTAGTGTAGGTCAAATTAACTTAACTGACTATCCTTTAGTTGGCCATTTTGACGACCCATTAACCCCGACATTTGACATTAACTTTGCTATCTGTGATTTTTATTATTATCAACCTTTAAACCTAACAGAAAACAATCTTTACAATAGATATTGGAGGCGTACAATGGGGCAGATAAACAACGGCAAGATGTTGACTGCTATGTTTAATTTGAAAGAGCCTGATATCCAGGCCATGAAATTAAATGATAAGATTAGGATAGATAATTCATGGTGGAATATCAATAAGGTAATTGACTACGATGCCAATGCTAACAAGCTCACAAAGGTGGAGCTCATCAGTATTGATAGTGAGATTAACTTCACCCCCTTCATGGGACCTAGTGGACCTAACATACCAACCCCTCCTGCAGGGATAGGCCCTATACAAATGTTAGCAATGAGTAGCATAAACACTACTAGGATGACTACCTCTAATGTATTCTCTAATCAGGCTAATGCTATGGTTATGGGTAGGGGTAATGTAATAGTGGGTGGCACTAGATCAGTGGTAGTAGGAGATGACTATATCATCAGTGAAAATACTCTAGCAACTAATCACCTAGTGGTTAATAGTTTAAATGGAGTAGCTACAGGTACAGTGCCATTAATCTACATTGCTAACTTAACACAGGCAGGGATAACAGATCCTATAGTGCAGGTTAAAAATGATAGCCTAGGTGGTGTTACCTGGACTAGAACAGGAGTAGGTACATATGAGGGATACTTGGATGGCTTTGAGCCTTCATATATCTCTAGCACTAATGTGCCTACTATAATGATAAGTAACGTTAACTTTGACGGGGTGATCTCAGCACAATACTCCACAAGTTCAAATACAGTATCCGTAACAACTACACAAATAGGGGTAGGCTTTGTAGATGGATACTTAGACGGCACCACAATAGAAATTAAATACTACATATAAAATGAATGAAGTAGAAATACCCATAAAAGTCTCTGGCCTAGGTGCCATTAAAGCAGAACTAAAAGCACTCAAAGGTGAGATTGCTAATGCTACAGATCCTGCAGATATTGCTAGGTTATCTCAGGCAGCAGGTGAACTATCTGATAAGATAAAGGATGCTAATGAGTCAGTAGCTGTCTTTGCTACAGGCTCAAAATTTGAGCAGGTTAGTAATGGATTAGGTGGTATTAAGGACTCGTTAATGAGTCTAGACTTTGAAGAGGCAGCAAGTAAAGCTAAGACCTTCTCTACAGCTATGAAGGGAGTGGATCCAAAAATGATAACTGCAGGGATGGGAGCTTTAACTAAGACAGTAACAACCTTGGGTAGTACCTTTGTGAGATTAGGAATACAACTACTTGCAAATCCAATCTTTTTATTGGTAGCTGTTATCGTAGCTATTGTGGTAGCTATTGTTTTGGTAATGAAAAAATTTGGTGTACTTCAGGTAGTAATAGATGCCTTAATGCTTCCACTTAATTTACTTATCAAAGGATTTGAGATGCTTACCGATTGGATGGGACTTACTGATAATGCAGGTGAGGAGATGGGCAAAAATGAGCTAGAGAGAATAGATGAGCAAATAGCTGCCAATGAAAAGAAGTCTCAAATGTTAGGTGATGCTAACAAAAAAGAGATGGGAGATTATGATAGGAAAATTGCTTTGGCGAAAGCTGAGGGTAAGGATACCTATGAACTATCTAGGGCTAAGATAAGAGCTTCCATTGCTTATCAAACTGAGCAGATAAAGACTGCAATGCTTACGGTAAAACAAATGAAGCTAAATATAGCTGAACTTGCTACACTAAACATATCTGAAGAGGACAGGAAAAAACGTATAGATGAGTCTACTAAGGCAATGGATAATGCTAATAAAACTATCAATGATATGGGTGAGGCTAGGAGAAACAGCCTTAATGAATATAAGATACTTGAGATAGAGCAGCAGAAGAGAGATGCTGAAAAGCCAAAGGAAGAAAAGAAAGGGACAGCAGGAACTAAGAATACTTTAAAGGAACGGCTAGATGATATTAAAGCACACAATGCTGATAAAATAAAACTAGAGGATGAGAATATCAAAGGGCTATTAGCTTTAATGGAGAATGGTATTGATAAAGATATTGCAATTAGAAACCAGGCTTTTACTGACTACCAAAAAACGTTCATAGATGAGAGATTAAAGAAAGAGATAGAGGGATTAGATAAGCAATTCTTAGCAAAGAAATTAACTGAGGATCAGTATAACCAAAAGTTAGCTGAGCTAAGACTAACAGCTACCACTAAACTAAGTGCAGAGGAGCTTGCTATATTAGCCAATGCTGAGACTCTAAAGAATAAAGAAATAGAAGCTATCAAAACTACCTATGCTCAGAACTTAATTAATGGGGATGCTATGATAGCTGATGCTAAATTCGCTGCCATGGAGGAAGGCTTTGAGAAAGAACAGTTAGCACAAGCTGCACAATATGATAAACTAAGAGCAGATGCACTGGCTAACATCACCTTAACAGCTGAACAGAAAGCAGAACTAGTAGCTATTTATGATGAGCAGGAGAGAGCACAGAATGCAGCACAAGAAGCTGAAAGGGTAAAGGCTCAGCAGGATCTATTGCTATCTATGCAGGATGAGGTAACAAAACAAAAGGAAGCTGAGAACGCTCAGTATCTTTTAGATATAGAAACTGCCAACGGTAACTATGAGACCTTAGAAGCTCTAGCCAAAGCTCATGCAGATAGATTAGCTAACATAGATATAGAGGCTTCTAATGCTAAGGTAGCAGAGGCACAAAAAGAAAGGGATGCAAAGCTAGGATTTGCTAAAGATACAGTAGATGGACTTGCTAATTTAGGAGGCATGCTCATTAAGGACCAAAAGAAATTAGAGAAATTTAACAAGGCCAGTGCTCTTATTCAAATAGGTATAGATACTGCTAAGGCTATTAGTGCATTGGTGGCTGCTTCTAATGCTAACCCATTGAATGGTGTATCATTTGGTGCTGCAGGTATTGCACAATTTGCTAGTGGTATTATACAGATTGCTACCAATGTGATTAAGGCTAAACAGATACTATCATCTCCAGGTGCAACCCCATCAGCAGGTGGTGGAGGAGGTGATGCAGGTGGAGGAGGAGCTACCTCAACAGCAACAGCTTTACCACAGGCAGCTCAATTATTTGGTAGTGCTAACACAGGTGGCACCATGAGTGCAGGAGGTAGCTCTAGTGAGTCAGGCAATATGACTGTAACAGCTGTAGTATCTGAGACACAAGTAACATCCACCCAACAAAAAATAAACCGTATAAATAAATCAGCAGAACTATGAATTCCCTACAAGCCATAACAAACCACATCATTGCTTTTTACACAGCTCACAAACAAGTCTTTAAGGTAGGCAGTGACTTCAAAGAACAGCTATATAACTTTGCTACTCAGGATGAGAAGTACCCCCTGGTGTATATTGTACCCAGTGGTGTAATCCCTACAGAGAACACTACAGAGTTTAGCTTTGATATATTCTGCTATGATATCATACAAAAGGATAGAGCTAACATCATAACTATTCTAAGTGATACGCAACAGATCTTAAATGATTTGTACATCTATTACATGGATAGCACTGACTACAGCTTTGATGTGGTAGGAGTGCCTACCTTTACACCTTTGAATAACGATCTACTAGATTACGCTGCAGGATACCAGATGAGTATCACCTTAACAGTTAATGATTGGACTGATTGTGCTGTGCCGATTTAAACATTTCACTTTGATAATATAATATAGGTATGGCTAATGGATGGTGGGGCTCATGGAGGCCTAATCTACCTGCTCACACAGGTGACTTACAGGCAACAGATTTGATAGAGTGTACTTCCATTATAGGAGGGCTTCCTGTCAATACTGCTATTACAGGCACTCAAATAATTAACGCTGCTAGTGGTGGTAGTGCTGTATGGGGTGGTATTACAGGAACGCTATCTAGTCAAACAGATTTACAAACGGCATTAAATGCTAAACAAAATAACACTATACTTTTTAGCTCATCTGCTGTAACAACAGTAACAGGTACAACTAATGAAACTTTAATAGCTTCTGTGCCTATCCCTACCACAATAAATAATGCTATGCTTCGCTCATCTTTTACTGTAAGAGTAATTACATTAGGTGGTGGTGGGCCTAGGACTAGAATAAGAATAGGTACTTTTGCTTCTCCTACACTTGCACAATTAACAGCTTCTACTATTTTAGGAACTAATGCTATAGGATCTATAGGGATGGTATCTATGTATAGGACTATGCCTGTAATCGGAGGTGCTTCAGGAAGTATAAAAGCCTTTGCTACAGGAAGTAATGCCAATACTGACTATGGTCAATCGGCTGCCTTTGATGTAGTACCAAAAGATTTCACTACTCAGCAGTATTTATACTTTACAATTAACCTTAGTAGCCCAACAACAGTAGTCTCAAGCTATGGCTTACTAGTAGAAAACATACAATAATGGGTAGATACGCAAACACTGGAGAATTTAATGTGCTATATCCTACTAGGAGAAGGATGGCAAATATCCTTAAGAAAATAGTAGATGCTGAACTAGAAGATCCTGAAGGCACACTAGTAAGCTCAATAAGAATTAATGCTAAGGTTACAGGCTTTGAGAAGCTAGAGATACAGATAGTAGCAGCTTATTACTTTATCTTTTTAAATAATGGGGTGCCTGTAACTAGTAATGCATATGGCCCTAATGGTGGATCTATAGCACCTAGAGATTTTGTCTCTAAGTTTACTATTGCTTTGGGTAGTGCAGGTATTACTGCTGAAATATATACTCAGTATACTGCATGGTTAAATAAAAGATATCCTATACTAGAAGCTGTAGAAGTATTAGAAAAAAATAGAAAGCTAGTCTATACATTTGAGGCACTATTTGCACCTCCAGGATTTGTCCAGGGAACGCCCTTAGATGTCTAATTCTTTTTTCATACCCATCATATTGAATACGTAGGTAAGGGGTAGAGCTCCTATCTTATCAGACTTAGTTAGATCATTATTGCATAGGCCGTAGATCATTCGCTCCCAACTCCATTTGCTATCTTTCTTAGCATCCTCCTCATCTTTTAACTCATCAGGTGTGAGCTCTGCTTTCTCTTCTGGTGTTAACTCAGGTAACTCATCACCTTGAAATAAGTTTTGATATACCTTAACAAAATTCTCTCTAAACTTTAGAAACTCATTAATGATGCCATAAACATCTGTGATGGGAAGGTCTAAGAACTTATCAGCTCTGATAGTACAATCATACTCATAAGGCTCTAGCACCTCCTCACCCCATTCATTTAGTTTACTTTGCCTGTACAGTACACCACATATATTAGCAAGGTTTTTAATGTAGTTAGTGGTGAAATAATAATCTAGATCTATGTACTCATAGAGGCACAATTTATTAAAGGGCTTAGCCTTCATACCTAGAAGCTCTGACTTGTATTTATTAGATGGCTGTGATAGTGCCCACTTGCACTCATCTATGTAACCTTTGAGCTCATCTATATCCATATCCTCAATAGACTCAGGGGGCTCATCTGTGATGATGGAAAGTATCTCACTATTATAGTGGTAGGCACCCTGCTCTTTGTCTATCTCAGCAATCTCCATGAACTGCTCAAGAGTTACCTCACTCCACTGCTTCGGTAGGTACATTCTCTACTTGGTTTTTTACCTTGTTAGCCACAAACATAATATAAGGGATGCATAACTCAGCTTTCAATTTTCTGATTAGCTTAGACTTTAACTTAAGGTGAGCTTCTGCATAGTGCTCTGCATTAGTTAAGTGATCTGCTTTAAACATCACTGCCATCATATCTGATATGTACCCCTTCTGTTTGTGGATGGCAATCTTTTCTATTAGCTTAGTTTCACGTACTGTTAGCTTAAGCTCTGCAGTATATGTAAAGCCATCCAATTCTAAAATAGTTACAGCTTCCTGATTTTGCATAGGATCCTGAGCAGAATTAAACTCTTTAACAATATCAATAAATTCTGCTATATCAAAGTCAAAGAACTCCTTTTCAGGGATTCCTAGATACTCAAAGATTTGCAGATGCCTATCCACAGGATCTATCTCTTTATTGTTATTAATATCTGTAATTGCTTCGAACTGCTCAATAGTTAGCTCTTCAATTTTGTTGGGGATCTCCCTTCCTAAAATAGTTACCATAGTTAATTTTTTTTACAAATATATGAATTATTATAATATAGGTATGGCAAAAGATAACTTACCTGTTTACAAGATTACTATAGATCCTGAATACTCTGAAAATGGGGAGGACTTAGGTATAGAACAAATTGCTTTTACATCCACTCCTGCTATCAAAGTAATGGGTATGGCTTTCAATAGCCAGGTTAAGCCTATGATATTTACAGATGATCTTAAGTATCGCATAGTAGCACCTGCTCTTATCCCTATGGAGATCTATAGGAAGGATGATGAGGATGGTAAAGAGTACTATGTTAAGTTTTCAATTGAGGAGATAGAGAAAATTCATGCAAAGTTTATGCGTGATATGAGTAACAAGGATCTCTTTAACCTAGAGCATGATACTGATAAGACTGTACCTGCTTATGTATTGGAAGCATGGATAGTAGATACTCCTAAAGAGGATAAAGCCTATTCTAGTTTTGGGATAGAGGTACCTGAAGGCACTCTAATGGTTACAGCTCAGGTAACAGATAAAGAATACTATGCACAACTGGTAGCAGATGGGCAGGTAGGTTTCAGCATAGAGGGATATCTAGGTATGAAGCTCAAAGAACAGCAACAACTTAAACTAAATAATATGAATAAATTACCTGATGGTGAACACTTAATTGACGGCAAAATATACGTTGTTGTTGATGGTGAGATCACTGAAATTAGAGAAAAAGAAGAGGAAGTAGTAGTAGAAGAGGAAGCAATGACTGATACAGTAGTAGAAGAGGAGGAAGTAGTAGAAGAGGAAACTATGGCTGTAGATCCTGCTATGGATGCTGAGGCAATACTAGAGATAGTACGACCATTAATTACTGAGCAAGTAGATGCACTTGTGGCTATGATAGCTGATTTGAAAAATCAATTAGAAGAGTCTTTAGTTACTGAAACAGAAGAGGAGACAATGGAGGAGGCTGTAAAGATGAGCGTACAGCAAAAATTAAGTAAATTCAATAAATTTAACAACCAATAAAAACAAACAAACACAATGAGAAAACTAAGATTTGATTTAAACATTGATGCTTCTGCATTATTAGCACCAAACGCTGATGCGTTCTACGCACAGGCTTACCTTTCAGGTAGTGAAATTCCTGATAACTTCCGTACTTTACCTGGTATTAAGTACAAAACTAAAATTGGTACAGTTACTTTTGGTTCTGGCTTACTAGCTACTAGCCCTTGTAACTTCCCTAACCTTAACACTGATGACTTAAGCTCTCATGAAGTAGACGTATGTGCTCTTTCTGCTATGGCTCAGGTTTGTCAATTTGACTTAGAGCAGTCTTTTGTATCTTTACAAATGGCAGCAGGATCTAATGGTGATTTCACTGTAGCTTCTTTCTTTAGCTTCTACTGGTCTGAAATGGCTAACGCTATTGCAGGTCAAATTGAGTCTTTAAGATGGCAAGGTGATACCTTATCTGTAAACCCACAGCTTGCTTTGTGTGATGGTTATGAGAAAGGATTAGCTGCTTCAGTTTTGGCAGGTGATGTTATCAATGGTGGTACAGGTGCAATCACTACATTTACAGGTGTAGCTGGATTAGGTGCAAAATTAGCAGCTGCTTTCGCTTTGGTTCCTGCAGCTATTGCTTCTAGAACTGCTGACTTGCGTATCTACATGCCTACTCAATTAGTTAATATCTACCGTTTAGGTGTAGCTTCAGGTAACACTAATGCTTATATCACTCAGGATCTAGCTTTGACTTACTTAGGTATCAAAATAGTACTTTGTCCAGGGATGTCTAATGATACTTTTGTAATCACTTTGAAAGACAACCTTATCTATGCATTTGATGGTGAAGGTGACTCTTCTGATTTACGTGCTGTAAACTTAGCAGATACTGTTGCTGAGCCAGTTATCAGAACACGTGCTAACATGAAAGTAGGTTTCAGCTTTGTTAACCCTACAGATATCGTTTACTACGCTTAATATTAACTCATAGAGGGGGGCAACCCCCTTTATATAAAACATATAAATCATGCCAACATGTCAAGCCCTCGAGGCCATTTTAAAAAGTTGCGATAATAACAGTGGGGGTATCTATGGAATATGGATTAACCAACAGGATGAAATCGCTTCTATTACACCTGTAGACCCTTCTTTGGGTGCAGGCTGGGAAATTACTGCTATCACTTTAGCAGGTACTGTATTGTTTGAGAACTATTACATCCGTAGAAACACCTCTAGCTTTACAGAAGAGGCTGCTATAGATTTAGTTAATGGATCATCTTTTATTACTCAGACTATTGCTTTAATGTTTCACAGACGTGAAGCTGATAAGTCTAGAGCTATCAAAATTTTGGGATCAGGTCAACAGTATCTTACTGCAGTAGTATTAGATGCTAATGGTAAGTATTGGTACTTCCCTTACTTGCAAGTTTCTGCAGTAGCTGAAGGATCAGGAACTGCTAGAGCAGATGGTTCTAAATATGCTGTAACTTTGGTAGCTGAAAATGAGTACTTAGCTTATGAAGTAGATATGACTCCTACTGCTTTAGCTCTTATCGGAATATCTTAATAGACTTAACACGCTTAAAACTAGCCCTGCATATTGTGGGGCTTTTTTATTTCTAAACATTTTGAAGTAAACATATAATATAGGTATGATATACATTGAACAGGGAGTGATTAACCAGGTGGTGCTAACCTTAACAGAGGTTACTACTGTATCTACCCCTCACTATCTATTTGCTTTCACTAATGAAATGAATACTACTAGTGTACCTCAGCTATTTACTACTGCAGATACTAGCTTATGGCCTGAACGGTACAATCTTTTTGTACTTAATGAGCCTATAGATATTACTTTATTACAAGGGCAGTTTATATATCAGATTTATGAGAGCTCAGTACCCTATGTACTACCTTTAACTATTGCTCAATCAACAGGTGTAGTAATAGAAGAGGGTAGAATGGTGGTAAGTGGGCCAGTAGGCACCTCAATATACGATTAACTATGGCATGGTATAATAACTTTTTTAAGAAAGATAGCACATCTCCTGAAATGGTGGAGGGGTACCAATCTTTCAGCACTCCTTTCTTACCTGTAGGTAGAGGTGATTTATCACTGCCCTATGTTAATGGTAGATATGCCACTAATATGTGGGTGAGATTTGGTAATGATAACCTATATCCTCAGCTCCTTAACCAGATGTATTTTTCTAGTCCTTTACATGGTGCCATAGTAGATTATAAAACTAATGCAGTGATAGGTGGTGGCTTTGCTTTGGCAACTGACAAACTTACTACCCCTGAGAAGCTAGAGCTATATATGTTTGAAAGAAAAACAAAATTAAAGCATATAGTTAAAGCTGTTACTAGACAATTAATTGTACACAATAGAATTTATTTTAAACTTTGTTTTGATAGCACAAAGAAATTAGTTAAGATAGAAAATATATCACCTGAGAAAGTAAGGATATCTAGGTATAAAGATATGTACTATATCTGTGAGGACTGGAGTACAAACATAGAGATAAAAGAAATCAAACCTTATCACGTAGCATGCTCTGATTATGAGCAGTTATATTGCTATGAGATTAAATCACTAGGGCAGGATTACTACTCACTACCACAATACACCTCAGCTTTAAACTTTGCTTTCCTTAGTGGTGAGCTTAGCTACTTTGCTAAATCTAATATACAAAATTCTATTTTTCCATCCTTTGCTATGATGTTTCCTAAGAGGCCACAATCAGAAGAGGAGAAGCACATGATTAAGGAAACTATTGATCGTATGAAAGGGGCTGCTAATGCTGGTAAAGCTGTTGCATTTTTTGCTAACTCACAGGATCAGCTACCTAAGATAGAAAGCCTACCTACAAATGGCAATGATAGTTTATTTCAGGAAGCCTCACAGCTTAACACTGAGCAGATTTGTTTTGCTCACACTATAGATCCTATCTTAATGGGTGTACGTACCACAGGAAGCCTTGGAGGTGGTGCAGATATTAAGCAGGCTTATGTGATATTTGAAAAGAACGTAGTAATGGAGCTAAGAGGATGTGTGATGGCTATCTTTAATGAGCTATTAACTATCGCTAAGATCCCTGCAGAATTTACTATCAATAACTTCCAGATCATTAATGAGAATATAGTAGAGCTTGAGGGTGATACATCCAAAACTAATGATGCACTTAACAGCCTAAGCCCATTGGTAGCTACTAAAGTACTAGAGACTATGACTATAAATGAGGTGAGAGCTTTGGCTTCCCTTCCTCCTATAGAAGGTGGTGATATGACTCAGAGTGCAGCAGCTGCTATAGTAGTAACCGAAACAACAACCCCTGTATAATGCTATATTTCATCACAGAAACTTATTTAAAGGTTAATACACCCATCACTGCTAATGTGGATGTAACAGATGTTACTCCATATATAGCTACTCAGGCAGCACTAAGAGTACAGCCTATTTTGGGAACTACTTTTTACAATCATATGTTAACGGCTTACAATGCTCAGACGCTTACACCTGATGAGATAGATCTAGTTGAGTTTATACAGCCTGTGATAGCTTGGAGAAGTGCTGAGGATGCTGTCTTTGGCTTAACCTACCAACTTAAAAACAAAGGACTACAAACACAATCAGGTGATTACTCTGCATCTGTATCACGTGCTGAGGTAGCTTTTGGTATGGAGCACTATGCACAGAAGGCTAGCTTCTTTGAGCAGAGATTAATCAGATGGCTATTAGCTAATAAAAATCTATTCCCTATATTCATCTCTACCACTAATCAGGATACAGATCTACGGCCTATGTTTAATAACTGCAGCTGCATCACCCAATGGCAAACTGTATGTACTGGTATGTGTGGTAACCTTAGAGAAAACGGCTATAACAACAGCATACTAATACTATGAGAATGCAGTTAGCCATCTTATTATCAACCATTAAACAATCTTTTACACAATTACTTACAGTGATAGGAGCTTTCTTTTTACCTATATCAGGGATCTTATTTTTAATTGGTTTCGCTATTGTGGTGGATACCATAACAGGGATATGGAAGGCTAAGAAATTAAAGATAGCTATTACATCACGCAAGCTATCCACTATCATATCCAAAATGATGCTTTATGAGGTGGCCGTTATTGGTTTCTATCTGATAGACTTTTGGATCCTTAATGATATTATTTTAAAGTTTTTTTCTGTGCCTTTGATGCTAACAAAAATACTTAGCCTTATCCTGGTGAGCATAGAAGTGATGAGCATAAATGAAAACTACAAAGCAGTAAAAGGTATAGATATTTGGCAGGGTATGAAAAACTTATTTGCCAGGGCTAAAGAAATTAAAACAGATCTAAATGGACTTAGACATAACGAAGATAATTCAACACCGATTATCTAAAGATCAATACGTAGATGAGCTTACAGACAAGAAACAGATCTATTTGCATCATACTGCAGGTGGACCAGATGCACTATCTGTAGCTAAATTCTTTAATCAGCAAGTAGGAAGGGTAGCAACTGCTTTTATCATTGGTTCCAAGGGCACAATAGTACAGTGCTTCAGCTCTAAAAATTGGGCTTATCACCTAGGACTTAAGCAGGAGGTATTTAGTGAAGCAGGAGTAACTTATAGGAGCCTTGATAGAATGTCTATAGGCATAGAGATCTGTAACTATGGACCATTAACTAAAAAGAATGGATATTACTACAATTATGTAGGTGGCAAAGTAGATTATACTCAGCTAACTATCTTAGACAAACCATACAAAGGGCACATCTATTGGCAAATGTACACAGATGCACAAATAGAGTCTACTCGGCAGCTTCTAGTGTACCTTTGTGATCAGTATAACATCCCTAGAGATTACTTTGCTAGCATATTTGATATTGACAAACGTGCTTTGAGGGGTGAGCCAGGTATATTTACACACAATTCAGTGAGACATGATAAGAGTGACATCTACCCATGCCCACGTATGATAGCAATGCTAGAGAATTTATGAGATACATCCTACCAATTATAGCACTATGCCTATTAGGCTCCTGCTCTGATGCTAAGAAAGCACAGTACCACTACAAGAAAGCTGTTAAGTTTGGCTTAGAGCTTGTGCCGGATAGCGACACTATCAGAATAATATCAGTGGACAGCGTACCAGTGGTGGTAAATGATACTATCATATGGGAGAAGGTGATCAGAACTAAAGATACTATTATCAATTTTAAGAATATCTATGTGCCTAAGACTAAATGGCAAACAAGAATTGAGTACAGGTACAAAACTCAGCTTGTAAAACAGGATGTACTCAAGTATAAGTACATATATAAAGCAGAAAAAAAGCAAAAGGCAAAAACTAATTGGCTGCTCTTTATAATAGGATTTGGCTGTGGGATAGCTCTATTTTTTATCCTAAGACTGCTAGACAAATTATACAACCCCTTTAAATAACTTTATGATTAGACATGGTAAGAATGTTCACGAACTTGTATTATCTGGTAGTGAGGTAAAAGTAGCTATTCTTAGTGATTTGCATTGGGATAACCCACACACTGATAGAGAGCTAATCAAAAGGCACCTGGACTACTGCCTAAAAGAGGAGATACCTGTGATGATTAATGGTGATATGTTCTGCTTAATGCAAGGGAGGGGAGATAATAGACGTAACAAGTCAGACATCAGACCTGAGCACAATAATGCAAGGTATTTAGATAGTATAGTAGAGACAGCTGTAGAGTGGTTTCTACCATACGCTCACATCATTAAGCTAATAGGATACGGTAACCATGAGACTGCTATAATCAAATTTCAAGAGACTGACATCCTGCAGCGATTTGTAGATATCCTAAACTTTAAGGCAGGATCTAATGTGCAAGTAGGAGGTTATGGTGGATGGATAATAATAAAGCAAACACCAGACAGCTCTACCTCATCTTTTAGCACTAAGATTAAATACTTTCATGGATCAGGTGGTGGTGGTATAGTTACCAAAGGTGCTATCAATTTAACCAGGGCATTAGAACTTTATGAAGGCTTTGATGTATTTGTGATGGGCCATATCCATGAAAATTCATGCAGAAATGATGTAAGAGACACAGTAGAAAGCCATCCACAAAAAGGCTACACACTTAAGCAGAAGCAATTACACCTCATGCTCACAGGTACCTACAAAGAGGAGTATGGTGATGGATCTCATGGATGGCATGTAGAGAGAGGTGCACCCATTAAGCCATTAGGTGGAAGGATACTTACTATTAAATGTGTAAGAGGAACTACAGGAGAAAGAAAAACTACCAAGTATATAGATAGTATCAAATTTAATATGTAATTTTGCACTAGGTTAATACGCCCAATGTGTTACCTAAGCCCTCTGCACCTTTGGTTAGTTTAGCAGGGGGTTTTTTTTGTCCTAATTCTACAAAGATTTGTGACACAATTTAACGGTAAAAGCTAACCACTACCGTAGATTTGTAATGTTGGTTATAACTAACATAGTAGCTAGAATGGTGGCATAATGTAATATATAACTAACATATTAACCACTTTTTGTCAAGTATATTTAAGGTTATCACCTTACTTCTCATGTATAATTTAAGGCTATTCCTTTACATTCCTTATTTAGAATGATTATAAATTACACTAAAGTTGTAAACAATTCATTGTAAGTACGTATATTTGCAACACTAATTAAAACTAACCAATATGAATGATCAAAAACAAACAGCTGTTGAGTACCTACTCCAGCAAATTAACACAAACAAAGCTTTTACTGACAAGCAATGGGAAAGTATCTGTGATGTAGCTCTAGCTATGGAGAGATCACAGTTAATATCTGCAGAAATTAAAGCAATTGATAACATTTACAAAATTCAAAAGAAATGAGAAAGAAACTAACCGACCTTGTGTATTACTTTACACCCCTTACAGATGAGCATAGAGACATTTTAAGCACTGCTATGGTGTTTATATTGTTTTGGGTGAGTGTTTATACCTTAGCTTACATTACTAACCTTTAAAACGCTTTAAAATGGACTTAAGAGATTTAGAAGTACAGAAGTACACAGCATCTATTTGGTATGAGGTAGATCATATTGAGTTTATACTTGATTTTGAGTGGAATTTTGTATCCTATGATATGGAAACAGGGGAGTGTGTAGTGGATGTATCCCTGGAGAAAGGTGAACAGTGGATAAATAGTGTATGCCATCCCTTCACTCCTAACAAAGATGAGCTGAAAGAAATAATAACAGCTATTGAGGATTATATCCTAGAGGATCCTGAGAGATTTAATGTATTAGAATGGGAGGAAAATAACAGAGATTTTTATAACGAACTAAACAACGATAGCAATGACTACTGAAACTACACCTACACCTACGCACTTTAGCCTACAGACTAAGATGGATTGGTGGAAAAATAAAAAGAGTGAGGGTGATAAAGGTGGCAGCTTTAACCTACAGCTTTACCTAGACTACCTCAGCACATTAGATAATCAAATAAAAAAAGACAAATGATGACAGCACTACAGGCAGTATTCTCTGATCTAGAGGAACTGCACCCCAACTTATTCAATGTGTACACCACAGAAGGCAAAGAGTTTATTAATCACTTTCATAAGTATCTAGCAATAGAGAAGGAGCAGATAATTAAGGCTTATGAAACTGCAATGGAAACAGATATATATAATGAGCCATTAAAGATTGGTAAAGATTACTATAACGAAACCTTTAAGCCTGAGAGCAATGAACCAGTATAGGATGATGAGAGTAATAAAGCTAATACAGTTTTTACAGGTAAAGCCTAGACCTGTACACTCAATGGCTAGATACTTAGGGATTAGCACTAGATCAGTTTACAGATACTTAAAGATGTATGAGAAGATTGGCTATGATGTGCAAAGGGATGATAACTACAAATACTACATAAATGAAACGCTTTAAAGTAACCTATAACTATTTTGATGGTGGTAAAAAAAGGATAGCTGTCAGGATATTAGAAGCCCTGGATAGAGACCATGCAATAATGCAAATGGCTATGTGGCCAAAACTAATACTAAAAGTAGAACAGTATGAAAAAATATAGAGTATGGATAGAGGATAGCATGGAGCCTGAAGGTGGCTTTTGGTGGGAGTGCTTCCTAGGTAAAGATGGTAAGCTGCATGATTACATCTACACAGATGAGCAAGCAGATACACCACAGTGGTATATTGATAATGGCTATAAAGTAGAAGAGCTATGACAGCAGAAGTAATTAGAAGATACCCATTTGAAAGCACTGCTCTAATAGCTAAGGATCTAGGAATAAGCAGAAGCAAGGTGTATAATATAGCCTATAGATATAAGCTGCTAAAGGATCCAATTTATCTTAAGACTGCAGCAAGTGGTAGATACAAAGAGGGTATGAGAAGTGGTGAGGCCTTCCAATTTAAGCCAGGGCATGAGCCTCATAACAAAGGTAAAAAAATGCCTGCAGAAACTTATGAAAAGGTTAAAAAGGCAATGTTTAAACAAGGGCACAAGCCACATAACACAAAGCCTGTAGGAACCATACACGTAAGAGCTGATAAAACAGGTAGATTTTACCAATATGTAAAGATTAAAGATAGCCACTGGGAACTATTACAACGGCATGTGTGGACTCAGGCAAATGGTGAGATACCAAAAGGATGTGTAGTAATTTTTTTAGATGGGAACTACCTGAATTGTGAGCTAAGCAATTTACAAGTAATAAGCAGAAAGGAAAATATGGCTCGAAATACAATACAAAGATATCCTGCTGAGCTACAGGAGATAATGAAACTAACATGTAAACTAAAACGTAAAACAAATGGCAAACAACAAACTAAGTGATCTAAGAGATCACATCTTTATGGCACTTGAAAGATTAGCTGATGAGGATATGAGTAATGAGAAAGTACAGCAGGAAGTAGAAAAAGCTAAAGCAATAGCTCAGTTATCATCTACCATCATAGCCAGTGCAAAGGTGGAGATAGACTATATCAATGCAGTAGGATTAATAGACAGTCAAAGTGAGCTGTTTAAATCAGTAAACCCTAAACTAATATCATGACCAGATTAGAAGAGGTGCAATACATCATTGATAAATTTGACCTAAAAGAAAAAAGCAGGTATATGCCGGTGCTATATCGCAGATACTATCTGTATCATGTACTCCAAAAGGATGGCATGACCTTATCACAAATTGGTAGACTGTTTAATCAGAGCCATGCAACAGTTATAAATGGTATGACTAAGCACAATATATACTCAAAGCAAAAGGATCCTGCTTACATGCTGCACACAAAAGAACTAAGGGAGCAGTTTGTGCTCCCACAGTACTACAAGCCATTAAAACAAAGGATATTAGAGATATATACTATTGAGAAATTAGAGAAACTTAAAGAGCAAATCAGATGCAATTATTACTAATTAATGACGCTGTGTCACATTCTCTTATTAACAGCTGCTGGAATAATTTTATTTTTTCAAAAGATTTTTTTTATTTTATTTTGCGTCATTTGCGTCATTTTGTGCTAAGAGTTAAGCTAGGCTTAGTTATTAGCTATGACAAGTGCTTAAAATTTGCGTCATTTTGCGTCATAGACTTGTCATGTGAAAATAATGATTACATTTACAGCCCAACTAACTAACTATGAATATATCTGTATTTAAAAGCCTGTTCAATTCTAAAGAAACTCCCTACACTCAGGATGTGGTGGATGTTTACAATAGGATAAAGGAAGGCTACCCCGAGCTTATTGATAAGATAACTGCTCTTAGAGCTATGGAGGAGGATGATCCTGCATACAGCAGCCTAAAAAACAGCCTTAGAGCTATCATGTTTAATGGCACCTTTAATGAACGTAATGATAATGGCCTAATAGAGCACTCAGGGCTTTGTATATTAGATTTTGATGATTACCCTAGCAGTAAGGTTATGAAAGCTGAGAAGGCTAGACTAATGGAGTGCCCTAATGTGTTTATGATATTCATATCACCATCCGGTAAAGGGCTAAAATGCGTGATTAAGATACCACCATCTGATAAATTTACACATAAGAGAAGGTTTAAAGCCTTTCAGGAGTTTATTGATAGTGATTACTTTGATGCATCTAGCTGTAATGTTAGCAGAGTGTGCTTTGAGTCTTATGATCCTACTGCCTATATCAATTTAGATGCTGAGGTATTTAATCTTATAGAAGAGGAGAAAGGACATAGCTCATTTGAAAGGGTGCCAGTGCTACCCATGACTAATGAAGCTAATATCATTGAGAATATAATGAAGTTTAACCATGGAGATATATCAGGTGGGAGAAATAATTGGGTATTTAAAGTAGCTAACTGTTTTTGTGAGTATGGCATTAGTGAGAATACTGCTAAATTTTACCTTCACCAATATAGTGCTAAGGACTTTACTCAGGGAGAAATTAATACCTGTGTAGGATCTGCTTATAAGAACCCTAATAAAGGCACTAAGTATTTTGAGGATAAAGAAACTATCTTAAAGGTAAGGTCAAAACTAAAAGAGGGTATCTCCCCTGGTGATATCTCTAAGCAATTAGATATTAAGCCTGATGTGGTAGAGGATGTTAAAAAGGATGTAGCTAATAGTGAGGATGTATTCTGGTCCATTAGTGATAAGAAAGTAGTTAGTGTAGATCCTATGAGGTATAGAGATTTTCTGTACAAATACGGCTTTAACAAATACTATCCTGAACGCTCAGAGAAACCCACCTTTGTGAGGGTAATAGAAAATAAAGTTAATCTATCCTCAGTGGACCAGGTTAAAGATTTTGTCTTAGCCTACCTAATGAAGCAGAAGCAGGTGGATGTATGGAACTACTGTAGTAAAAGTCCCTACCTATTTACAGATGGTCACTTATCTATGCTAGAGCCTATTGGTTTAATGATGCTGCAGGATACTAAGGATGTGAGCTTTATACCTTATCGTAATGGAGTGGTTAAGATTACTAAGAATAAGATAGATATTGTACCCTACATTGATATAGATGGCTACATATGGGATAGACAAATTATTGATAGGGATTACAAGCCAACTAAGAGCATAGAAAATGACTTTAAGAGCTTTGTATCCAAAGTATCTGCAGATGATGAGCAGAGGGTGAATGCCTTAGAGACTACCCTAGGATATTTACTCCACACCTACAAAGATAAAACAGATCAGAAAGCAATAATTTTTAATGATCAGGAAATAGATGATAACCCTAATGGAGGGAGTGGTAAAAGTTTAGTGCTTACAGCCATAGGTAAGATTAGAAATATAGTTAAGATAGATGGTAAAGCATTTAACCCACAGAAATCTGATTTTGTATACCAAAGGGTAAATTTAGATAGTCAGATCCTGGCCTTTGATGATGTTAAAAAGAACTTTGATTTTGAGCAGCTATTCTCACTAATCTCAGAAGGGATTACAGTAAACAGAAAAAATAAGGATGAGATCTTTATCCCATTTGAACGCTCCCCTAAGATTGTTATTACTACCAACTATGTGATAAGTGGTGCAGGTGGTAGCCATGACAGGAGAAGGCATGAGATAGAGTTTAATCAGTACTTTAATGCACAGCGAAACCCACTAGATGAGTACGGTAGGTTATTATTTGACAGCTGGAGTGTGGTAGATTGGTTAGTATTTGATAATTACATGATCAGTAACCTGCAAAAATTTCTATCAATGGGCTTAGTTAAAGCTGTAGCTATCAATGCAGATCATAAGAGATTTATCTCAGCTACTAACAAAGAGTTTTATGATTACGCTATTGAGGGTAACATCACTTTAGATGTGGTGCACTATAACAATACATCCATTCAGGACTTTCAGACTTACACAGGTGGATGGCAGGATCTAAATGCACAAAAGTATCTTAAGATGGTTAATGAGTACTGCAAGTTTAAAGGATATGCATTTGATAAAGGTAGAAGTGCTAGTGGTAGATGGTTTAAAATTAATAAGATATGATACAGATTGGAGATACAATACATGATATTGAGGATGGTGACTGTTATTTTGAAGGTGTAGTTTCTGAATTGATTAATGATAAAGTAACTAAATACATACTAACTAAAATAATTTGGAGTGGAGAGATTGATAATGATGATGAGAGATTAAATACAGAAATAGATACACAATGGTGGTATATTAATAAAATTTAACTATGAACAAAGACAACAAACAAAGACTAAAGGATCTAGAAATTAAGTACATGTCCTACAGGTACCCATCAGCACCAGGGCACATCATACCACTAACTAAGTACAGTGATGCTACAGCTAATGGCTTAACTAAATGTATCAAAGACTTCCTAAACTACTCACAGCACCAAGCTGAAAGAATTAATACAATGGGAGTATTCAGGCAAAGCTATAGAACTGATGGAAGTAAGACTGCAGGGCAGTGGACTAAGGGTACAGGTACTCCAGGATCTGCAGATATTTCTGCTACTATTTATGGGAGATCTGTAAAGATAGAAGTAAAGATTGGTAAGGATAAGCAGTCAGTGGTGCAGAAGGAATACCAACAGATGATAGAAGCTGCAGGAGGTATCTATATTATCAGTAAGACCTTTGATGATTTCGTGCAGTGGTATGATGATTTTTGCCTGGACAAATAGATAAAGGATAAGGGGTAAAAGTTGCCACATTACTTAAAAAGAAATGATATAACTAGCCAAAACTATAAATTTTAACCACTTTTGGCGAAGTATAAATGTGCAGTAAGTATGAAATATAGGTATTAATAGCAAAACAAAACTATAAAACAGCGTAAAGTATGAAATATAGGTATTAATCACCACAATTAACTAAAAATCGCACTAAAATATAATTAACGTATAACCTTAAAATATAGAAATGATATGAAACAAACAGCAGTAGAATGGTTGGTTGAGCAGATACTAACTGAAGTACAAAATTATGAAGATGGCGACATTGAAAATGAATGGGAAGAGCCATTTAAGCACGAGTATGTAAATAAATATATTGGTATGGTTGATTTGAGCGAATTTGTTATTAAAGCCAAAGAGATGGAGAAAGAGCAGATAATAGATTTTGGGTATGATATAGCAGATGAATTAGCTTGTGGTGTTTATAGAGATAAAAAAGATATGAAAGAAAGATATAATGAATATTTAACCTTTAAACAACAAGACAAATGAAAGCAACACTAGAATATAATTTACCTGAAGATCAGGAGGAGTTCAACCACGCTACCAATGGCTTTAACTATTACATGGCACTTGTAGAGATGGATGAGTGGTTACGATCTGAGTATAAGTACAATGGTAAAGAGGAGATGTGGGAGGTAAGGGAGAAGCTAAGAGAAATAATTTCAGAAAATAATGTGAAAATAGAATAATAAGTAGTATATTTGTAAATAATTAACAACTAACCAATGGAAAAAACAACTACAAAGGCTGTAAAGCCTCAGGAGGTTGAGCAGCAGCCTGCTCCCTTCTATGTTCGCCTTCACAAGGCAAAACAACTAATCGGTAAAGTACATAAGAATGCTACTAACCCCCACTTTAAAAAGTCTTATGCTGATATCAATAGTATCCTAGAAGCTGTTGAGCCTATCTTATTACAGCATGATCTACTTTTGCTACAGCCTATAGATGGTGGTAGTGTTTGTACTCAGCTAGTATGTATTTATACAGGCTTTTCTATCAGTAGCTGTATGGCACTGGACTTAAATCTAGATGCTCAGAAGCAGGGCTCACAGATATCCTATTTCAGGAGGTACACTATTCAGAGCTTACTAACTTTGCAAGCCACAGATGATGATGGGCATGTAGCTTCTACTGCGAAGCCTAAGATAGATGCAAAGAGATTTGCTGAAGCTGTTAAGACTATAGCAGATGGTAAATTCACCATAGAGAAGTTAAAGGATAGCTTTGACCTTACAGAAACGCAAGAAAAAGCCTTACTATTAATACCTATGATATGAAAATTAGATGCTCAGCAATAGGTAAGATAATGACTTCACCCAAAACTAAAGGGGAGGTACTATCACAAACAACAAAGACGTATATCCAGGGCTTAGCCCTGGCACACGTTTATGGTATCAGAAAAGAGTTTACTAGTAAGTACACTGACAAGGGCAATGAGTGTGAGGATATGTGCCTTAGCTTTGTAATGGATGTAATTGATAAAGGCTTCTTATTTAAAAATGAGGAGCACTTCACTAATGAATGGCTTACAGGTACTCCCGATGTAATTACAGATCAGGTGCTATTGGATGTGAAAAACTCATGGAGTGGAAGCACTTTCCCATGGTTTGATACTGAGTGCCCTAATAAAGATTACTACTATCAATTACAGGGCTATATGTTTTTATGTGATAAGCAGGAAGCACTGTTATGTTATTGCCTAACCAATACACCACATGCCATAGTAGAGCAGGAGGTAAAGAGTGCTCACTACAAGTTAGGGCTAATGGAGGAGAGTTTAGATCTTAGAGACCAGGTGCAGAAGCAACACAGCTTTGACCATATCCCTGATGCTAAAAGAGTAAAGACCTTTGTTATCAAACGTGATGATGAGGTGATAGAACAGATAAAGGTGAGGGTAGAACAATGTAGAGAATATTTTAACCAATTAATAACACAGTTATGAGATCAAGAGAAGATTTTAAAGAGGATGCTATCCTATTAGCCATGCAGGCACTTATAACAAACGGTGCAGGCGTATCAGCTAAGTATATAGCCAAAGAGGCCATTAAGTATGCAGAAGAGCTTACATGCAGGATATATGGTGAAGAGTTACCTATCATTAAAGAGAGAAGGTTATGATTATCCTAATATCAATACTACTAGCCCCTGCGATAGTGTGGGGGTGGTGGTGCACTATAATGTATTTATTAACAATTTTAAACAATAAGTAACAATGGAAACAAAGAATAACACAGGAGCTATCTTTAAAAATGATAAAAAGACAAGCGAAACTCACCCGGACTACAAAGGGAAGGTAAATGTAAACGGCAAAGATATGGAGGTAGCACTATGGTTAAAAGAAAGTAAGACAGGCATGAAGTACTTTAGTGCTACTTTTCAAGAGCCTTATGTTAAGCCAGCAGTACTATCACCACCTGCAGAACCGTTCAAGTTAGAAGATGATGATTTGCCATTCTAAATAAAATTACTATATTTGAGCTATGATATTACTAGCTCTTATCCCTTTAGCGTGGTGGTTTGTTAATTTTGAGCCTTTACAGGCATTAATAGATTATCTATTCAAGTATAAACCACATAGCACAATAGCCATACATATACACTCTGCACTAGGATGTATTAAATGTGTGGCTTTTTGGCTTACTTTACTTTTTACCTTTGATTTTATCCTGGCTTGTCAGGCTGCACTGCTTGCTTTTATACTAGACGAATGTTTGAACAAACTGAGATAGATCTTATAGCTGAAATAGAGCTGTTACCTGAGAACATTAGGTACTCTAAGCACTCATGTGTGGCTTTATTAAAGATTAGAATTAAGTATGATGGGGTGCAACCTAGAGAGTGCTTCTGTGCATCTGTTAGGAGAAGGATATGGTACAAGGATTTTATGATATGGTATGAAAAGGCTCTTAGACAACTACATTAGTAGGGCATACCCTGAGGTGAGAGCTTATACGGCTTACTTTCTATCTAAGATGGGGAGCTACATAGACGCTGATACAGTCATTAATAACAGTTACATCCATGTACTTACTATAAATGATTACACAGCAGATGAGGATAAGGTAAAGGGATACCTGCTGAACACAATTAAGTATCAGATCCTTTGGAGTACATCTAAAAGCCACAAAGATGATAGAGTAACAGCTATAATAGATAACACTCCTGATAGAATAGAGGATGATGAGCTAGCAGATAAGATAAGGGAGGATAAGATGTACTCTTTTAACAAGGGATTAATAGAAATCTATAGATCAGAGATAGTGGACCAGGTGCAAAGGATAGTATTTGAGGCATATATTGATAAAGGGTACATAACTTCCCGGGCACTGGCTACCTATTTTGGTATTACTCACACCTCAGCTTACTACCTGATAAAAGAATTAAAACAAAATCTAAACAAATTACAATATAGGTATGAAGTGGAGCCATGTTATTAGTATCTTTAGCCTATTAATTGCTTTGAGCTGCGGCTTAGCTTTGTTCACCCTAGATTATGTGTGGGCTAGTAGGGCAGCAGGATTATGGATAGCATTTTATTACACATTTTTAATTATAACCGAATATGAAAACAAAAACTGAACACCTAGGAAAGTATATTACTATGTATAATGGTAATTTTGAGACCAGCTTTACAGTAACAGAAGAGACTGCTAAGGATCATGTATATTACACCTCTAAAGGATTAGGCTATCTATTTGAAGAGAGTACTCCTAAGGCAAAGTATAAAGGGGTAGAGAATGAAGAGAAAAAAGAGAAAGATGCCGAGGCCTAAACTTATAGAAACTCCTGAGAAGTTAATGGAGATATTTGAGGAGTACAAAGCATATTGTGCTGCTAACCCTAGGACTAAATGGGTGCTATCTCAAAAGACTGCAGAAATGGTAGCAGAGCCATTAAGAGTACCTTTGACTAATGAGGGCTTTGAGATATTCTGCTATAATAACTACAGTGATGTGCACCATTATTTTGATAACACTGATGGTAGATATTCTGAATATAGGACAATCTGTACGCACATAAAGAAAGAGATCCGTAACGATCAAATTACAGGAGGGATGGTAGGACAATTTAACCCCTCCATAACTCAGAGACTAAATGCACTGAAAGAACATACAGATGTAACCAGTGGTGATGAGAAGATATCTGCTATAACTGTTACTATAGTTAAGTAGTATAATAATAATAACAACTATATAGTATCTAACTAGGTACTAGCTTTGCTATGGATATAAAAGCGACTGCCATCTTTGAGAAGAACTATGAGGCCATCTTAAGTGATAAGAGATTTATCATTAATGAGGGTGGTAGTAGAAGCTCTAAGACTTACAGCCTGTGCCAGCTCATGATCATCTACTGCCTGCAGAATAACAATAAGGTGGTGTCAGTGATACGCAAGACCTTCCCTGCCCTACGTGCTACAGTGCTCAGGGACTTCATAGAGATCCTTAAAGAGATAGGCCTGTACAAGCAAGAGAGCCACAATAAGAGTGAGCACATCTACACCTTTGCCAATGGATCTATGGTAGAGTTTTTCTCTGTGGATGATGAGCAGAAGATAAGGGGTAGGAAGAGGGATATAGCCTGGTGCAATGAAGCTAATGAGCTGTACTTTGATGACTTCACTCAGCTTAACATGAGAACAGAAGATAAGCTAATCTTTGACTACAACCCATCTGATAGTGTATCGTGGCTGTATGAGCTCCCTGCTGAGGAGAGCACGCTGATAAAGTCTACCTACAAAGATAACCCCTTCCTACCTGATAGCATCAAGGCACAGATAGAGGATCTAGCTAGAACAGATGAGGCACTGTATCAGATCTATGCTCTAGGTGAGAAGGCAACAAGCAAGAGTAACATCTACAGCAACTGGTCCTTTGTAGCTCATAGGCCTGCTAGGTTTGTCAAGTACGTGTATGGCTTAGACTTTGGTTACAATCACCCCACAGCTCTGATGAGGGTATACTACTGTGATAATGATATCTACATAGAGCCTGTGATATATGAGAGCTACCTGACCACTACTATGCTCATAGAGAAGTTAGGCACCCTAGGGATAGAACAGAC
>Ga0247723_1000425_pt1 | contig 29252 bp, 41 predicted proteins | sample MSEWelMarce5H_FC_FD_189079 | JGI IMG/M metagenome (GOLD analysis project Ga0247723, IMG submission 189079) | Subsurface sediment microbial communities from gas well in West Virginia, United States - MSEEL Well Study Marcellus 5H_FC | ecosystem: Environmental > Terrestrial > Deep subsurface >... | reverse complement strand
TTCATTTGGTTTTTCTTTCTTGGTTGGTTATTTGTTTTTCCATTCGCTTATTTCGGCTGTTCGCAAATCATCTAAATGTTTTTTGGTTTGCACCAAAATGGAGTGTCGCTTTGTTCCTAACTTAACCCAATAGCCGAGAATCCTTGTGTAACCCACTTTGACCGGGGTGACTTCGGTTCTTGTTGTTGTTGCTTGCATACCCGCACTCTATCACACCCCCACAACTTGTCAAGGGTCGGTTGAATCTTTTTTGAAGATAGTTTGTAAATACCTATAAACACGCTACTTGCTAGGGATGATTTTGTAGGCTTTTATCCATCGAAAGTGTTTATCTCCATTTTTGCTGGTGAGAACCACTTGGATTTTTCGAACTTCCAATTTCTTTTTATCGAGTAGTTCACGAAGAATGCGGTCGATAGAACTAGACTTCCTTCCCATCATTTCCATTATCTCCTCGCGAGTGCAAAATCCCTCTGGTCGTGGAGGGCATTCTTTATTTTGTATGTGTTCTTCGAGAAGTTTCTGCCAAGGATTTTTAGGGGATTTCATTAGAAGGATTTTATGTTTGTTGGGAGATGGAACTTATTTCCTCGTTGTCTTGCTTGAAATACATCGTGGGTCTTATCGGAGTAAATCATTCCGTAAGCCCAGCCGTGTTGCCATCTTAATCTACGCAACTGGCCTCGGTTGTATTCGGGAGTTTTGTTGCAGAGGCATCCGATGTTGTACCCGGTGCGGGGGTCAATGGAGATGCTACGGAAATAATCGATTGCGTGGGTGTGGCCAAAGATCACATCCCCATACGCATCGCTATGTTGCTTCGCAGAGTGCATAGCGTGGCCGTAGCCGTGTGCGAATGAGAGCGTCCCGCACTTGTAGATACCAGCCACGGAATCGTAAGGGAACATTCTTCCCCTTGTCTCTTTCATAATGGCCTCGATGTTTTCAATGCCATCGTTGGCGTAGTCCCTCGCTATTCCACTTCGAGAGTTACGGCTCAAGTCATATATGCGTTCATCGTGGTTGCCCCGGAGAAAGATTCTCTCATCCCCAAACTTGAAGAACTCTCGAATGAACTCCTCCCCGCAATCCCAATCTTTTTGAAGGCTCGATGCTTGCTCCTCATCCCCTGCCCCTTTTCTTATCGCCCTAAAATCCCAGAGGTCTCCGATGCAAACCACCAGATCGGGCTGGTATTCTTTCGTGAAAGCAAGAAGAGCCTTTACCGATTGGGCATCTTGTTCGTCGCCGTGGATATCCCCACAAGCAACGAATTTAATGGGCTTCATAAAGGGGGTTTAGATTGACCTGTAAGAGTTGTGTAAATAAGGTGACAACACTCTCTAGCTCTAGGATTTGTCAATGTCTCATCGGTGCATCCATCCCTTGCTAATTCAAGAACTATGTGCATTTGGGAACGAAGCGTGAGCAGATAGGTTAGCTGGTCGGTTGCCTCTTCGATTGCGTTCTCAACAAGTTTCACCGATGGCATCTCCCAAAGTTTTGTCCCGCCGTGTTCCTCAACCCCCCGCTTGTATTTCTTCTCCATCGACTCAACCGCCGCAACTTGCAAAGTCGTTAAATGGAGTTCGTGCTTTTTTGTAAAATGCTTTGGGGTTTTCTCCACGCCTTGCGTTGATGTCATCCATTAACGACTAGACCACGGCCTCTTGCTGACTAGGGAAACTTTTTGATTATTCACTTGTTGCTTTTGTGGCGAGACTAATTCCCTCCACCCAGAGATTGTTGCGTCCTCAAGATGGGGTTGTTCCCATTCCAAATGCCGTAGCTGGTGTTTCTGTGCGATCTTCTGGCAGATCGAATAGGTTTGGTCATCGTCCCACGAGGCCAATAGATTGCCAGTTGGGGTGCGGGATAGGGGCACATAGTCAATGGCGTGTGCCCCCTTGCCTTGGTCAATGTGGAGCGATTGCGGAGGTATTCCACGAGCGTTTGTGACCTTCCTCCCTGCCTTTGTCCGTCCTTGGGCATAGAGTTCCTCTTGTTCTTGGGGAGTACGCACCGAGCAGTAGATCAAAACTGGAATTTTTTTGCTCATCAACTCCGAGTACCAAGCCCCAACCCTCTTCCCAAAACTAGGCTCGCACTTTTCGATGTGCTTTCTTGATCTTTCCACGGCCTCCCGAATCGTCATTGGTCAAGCCTCTTTCGGAGTCGTTCATTTTCTTCCACGAGTCTAGAAATCGTTTTGAGCGTTTGCCCATAAAGCTGGCGGTATTCGTCTGGGGTTGCTTTGGTTCGGTCGAGCTTGTCATACCGCATAATGAAGTCGCTAATCGAATCTTGGTTTGGCACTTCCCCAATGTCGTAGGGGCGGGTGGTCGCACACCCACAAATCAAACTAGCGGCGATGAATCCAAGCGTCCACTTCTGTATCTCGCAGACGGCGTTTGTAAGCAATTTCTTCATCGTCTCTTTCCTTGCGAGTCTTGGCTCTGTTCTTTGTCCACCAAGCCACAATCCCAATCACACCAACAAGCGAGGCGAGAATGGCCTCCCACATCTTTTATTTCCTAGAAAACTTGGACAAGAAATCCACAACCTTTTGCAAGGTATTCTCTGGCTCGTCACCCGGAATCAAAGAGGCAACTGCGATCACGGCAGAGAGGAGGGCAACCAAAGCACCCACCCAAGCAAACACATCTTGAGACTGAATGAAGGCTAGTAGTTGTTCCATAAGAAGACGGGGAGTGTCAAGAGGCTATGGCATCAAACCTTTCTTTAGCCAAGGTAAAGTTAGACCAAGCTCCGCATAGGGGTGCTAGTGGTTCTCCTCTTTGCCTCGTGTCTATGCGGTCTTGAACCCACCCCTTGTTTAGCATTTTGGTTCTGCATCTAATGTCCAGCGTGTTTGTATATACAAATTTCTTTTCAAAGATTAACGCCCAGCTTTTAGCGTATGAAAATAAAACCCTTGTCGGTCTTGCGAATATCCTTTTCCCATCAAAGCAGAATAGGTTGCAACTCAAGTCGGAGTGAGGATTCATAGCAACAATATGATATGTGACCCCATCTATTTGATTTACCATCGCCCTTCCGTTGCTTTTCCAATAGGCGAATTCATCTGGGATTTCCTTCTCAAAATAAAAATCTATGTCGTTGTATTGTTCTCCAAGAATAAGCCAATCACGAACAAATCCACCACAAAGAAAACCTCCATTTGCAACTATATTATTCAGCATCTCTTTCTTCATCTATTGTAATAACCGAGGAGCAGTTTGTTGATACAGCAAGTTGAGCGGCTCTACTATACATTTGAAATGAATATGTGTTATCATTTATCCCAATCTCTGCTCTGTAAAACTCACTCGCTGGCCCTCCACCGCCTATTGATGACCACTCCCAATAGTCTGGATTACTTGATCTAGAAAAAACAATTCTAGGATAATATAGTTTATCCCTTAAAACCACGTATGGTTCATCAACAAATAGCTGTAAATTTAGAATATCGGTTACAAGATCAACTGGTGGAGTTGCTGGTGGTCTTGTTCTTGTAAATGTTCCAGCATTACCATTAATAATAGTGTCGAATGGAGGGCATACTGATTCTCTCATTTTTGTTTTTCCACTAGAAAGAGTAACATTTGTTTCCCCGGTTACTGTATAAACTATATATGGGTCTTCAGATGCCAACCAAACCGTGTTCCAGCTTTCAACAATCCGAAATGTCTTGGGCTTCCAGTAGAGTGCCATAGCGTCCTCAAGAGACATACCAACTGGGTTAGATGTATTGTCTCCAACCTCTCCTTCTTCAGTAATGCAAAATGGGAAATACCCGCTATAACTTGCGTGTAGAAAGGCCATAAGGATTTCGTTAGGGCATTAGCCCTGCGTTAATAGCCGATGACGGTGATTCGGTAGGTGGCGGTGTTGAGGTCAACGCTTCCGGTGTCGGAGTGTATTGCAGAAAGGCAGACGGTATTGGCTTTATAGACCACGCCCTGAATCACGATTCCAGACGATACTGCCGAGGGTAAGCCGATCAGCACAATATCATTTACCGCCGCACCAGTAACAACAACATCTCGATAATGTTGATCGTTTCCAGCTATCGTTCCAAAGGTAACTGAGGTAAGGGTCGTGACTGTTCGAGGAGATTGAGGGAGCACTCCGTAGCTAACTCCGCTTGCAATTAGGCCAGTATTGATTAGACCAGACACAACATTGACTGCCGTTGGCTGGGTGTAGGAAAGAAGCCCAAGGTTTGTTAGACCAGAGACTATATTTACGCCAGAGGGTTGGGCGGTAACCGTTGCCCCATAGAATCCAATATCCCCAGATAATTGCAGACCAGTGCCGAAACTAACAACTGTCGAACCAGCCGCATTGACCAATGTTCGACCACCATAATTTACGGCAGTCACGCCACTTGAAGATTTTAGTGCCCGATTAACTGCATTAACATTTGTTGCTGAATCTGCGATGAATCCAGCGTCCACTTGTGCCTTGGTATAGTAGAGAGCTAAATCGGCTGGTACTAAAGCACCAGTCAAAATTAAGTCCTTGCTGATGGATGCCGTGTACTGAAGAAGGGTCTTTGTCTGACCACTCTCCGTCATCTCAATCTCTAGGGTGGGCGTTATGGTGTCTGTCCCGGCTTCGTTAAATAGTTCCTCCATCTCGCTCGTGGACATTGTAACTGCGGCCGAATACCAATTATAAACCTGCACCCCAGAGGAATCTAAAGTGAGGGGAGTAGATACATTTTGTAGGCCAAGAGAATTAACAAAAGATATGATCAACCCTCTCTTCGAATCGCTTACAACGGAGATGTTGCCAGTACCGATTCCAGTTATCGCAGACAAAATTGTGGTTACATTTATTGCTGTCTGATTAAAACCAATACCAACCGAATAGCCCCCATAAGCCAAGCTGTACGAACCACCATAAACATCGTTTCCAATAGTGAGGGCGTAAGTCTCATTCAATGACGCCGATCCGTCTTGTATTTTTGTTAGGGCAACGCCCACACCAGAAACAGAGGTAAAGGAGTCAGAGAAAACAGCAGGGTTGCGGCTTAACGAAATGATTTGCTGTGCGTTGACCGAGGCGGTTGGTGCTCTCCGTGTGTTTACTTGGATAGTCGCAGTTGGGAAAAGGGTGAATGGCAACGCCCCAAAGCTGAGTGCCGTGTTGGGGGTAGCCGCAGTGATAATCCAAGCTGAACCGGAATCACCATAGGTGGCTACGCTCACATTCCCAGCAATGGCACTAACCGCAGAAAGCACTTGGGCAGTAGTGGCGTTAAAGGATATGGCCGTGGAAGTTCCCGTGGTCGTGGTTAGCTTGAATTGGCCGTCTGTTGCTACTGCATCAATGTTCCCTATGCCAAGCGAGAAGGAGGGGCTAGAGAGATTAGCGTCTGTATATGAGCCGTCTGCGTTGCGTTCAAGCACACGGATTCGAAAGGGGTAAACATCGTTCCTAGTAAAATCTGGCAGTACACCCGCAGGGGCTGAACCACCCAAGAGTAGCCCACCAGATTTGTCTAAAAGAATGTCGATGTTTGATGCCATAATGGTTGGTTCTTGTTAAACCCCGAAAGCCTCAAGGTCAAGAGGCCCATACACACTAATCGTACTTGGGGTGCCATTCGAACACACATTTAGGGTAATGACATTAAAAGATGGAAGGGATGCACTTATTTCATAGCCGCCTTCTTTGGGTTCTACGGTTATATTATCCCCCGCAAGAGGAACGATAGACTCAATTCTTCTTACTACTCTTCTAAAGTGTTGCCCGGATAGTTTCATTGAACTATCGGGTAGCATTTGAAGTCTGGGTTCTTGTGGCATAATTTTATCCTAAGCGTGGGAAGGAATATCTAAGAACAGTTGTTTGATTTCCTTGGGCATCTTCCCCGCCCCAAGTAAAGGCATATCCAGCCTCAGAAAAAACAAGTGTCACAAGAAGGAGACTTCCCCGCTTCTCTGTTAAAATTGTTTTACAAACAAAACCATAGTATGTTCCCCCGCTACCAACAAGAGAAGGGTTGTTGGTCGATTGGTTTATTACAGTTTCGTCACTAAACGAACCATCCCCCCTTTCTGGAACTGGCAGACTAGTGCCACCCAAAGTTGTTGGCATAGTAGACGAGAAATGTGTTGTGAAAACTGCTTGCTGCCCAGCGGCTCCACCACTAGCAAGAAACTTCACCTCAATGCTCTGCCCTGCTCCACTAATTCCGTAGCCATAAATAGTTCCGCTTGGAGGTGTGCCAGATAATCCAAATATAAGCGGGCCACTAGAAAGAAGAGAGACTCTCGGAGGGTTTGCGATGTTTTTAGTGCCAACGGTATTGACTGTAAGCTCTGTTAATCCTCCCGCAACATCAATCGTTTGCACACTGTCTACAACATAAAGCGAGCCGGGATTAGAGCTTTTAGTCCAAGAAATCCCACGCCAAGTTTCTATGCCATCGAAGATATCATCTTTCTTAATGTTGTAACTGCCTATGGTGCTTGTCTTAATTGTGTACTGATATGACACATAATCAAAGCCGTACTCGTCTGTCTCTGATTTTTTTGAGTTAAGGATTGGGAATGTGCCGAGTATTGTGGTTGCCATATATTTATCTTACAAAAGCGTAAGTACGCATTTCTTCTAGGTTGCTTTCTAATAGCTTGTGAATATCTGTTAAAACCTTCTCTGTGTTGTCAGCTTTTTTTTCCTTAATCTCGGCCTCTTTACTAGCCTCTTTTAACTTAGTGGCAAGGTCATCGGTGGCTGTCCCCAACTCATTAAAGTCTTTCCCAACATCAGCAGTTTCATCCCCCGTCTTTAGAAAATCCTTAACTAAGTCACCCGTATTTTCCGTAATACTATCAGAAAAATTCTCGGCACTCTTTACTGTCTTATCGAAGGCTGGGAATATTTCCTCCATACTAGTGCTAAACTGACTTGTGATTTTGCTTGCGTCTTGGGTGCTTTGCTTGAAATCTGAAAGGTTCTGTTCTGCTGTTCTTATTGCATCAATAAAGTCTTGAATCCCATACTTTGATCTCCCTTGTTCGTATGCAAGGTCTTTGGCGGTTTGTATTAGTGCGTTATTTACAGCGTAAGAATCGTGGGCTAGGCCATTCGCCTTTAATTGATTTGCTGTGTATTGTCTAAGTTGCTCTGCTGAATCTTTAAGCCCTTGTATATATGCTCTTTGAGCCGCTTGTTGCCCTCCTATATCAGCCGAACTTCCCGGTGGTAAGCCGGGGATTCCTTCCTCTCCTCCTCCACCCACTATCCCACCTGCTCTCGGCGGTTTATTCCTTGCTTTATCTAATGCATCATAGAGTTCTAGCAGTTTAGTTGCTAGTTCTTCTTCTGCTTCAAGATGTGCGTCTATTCTGCTTTGAGTTTCTTCTCGAGCCTTTACCTCTGCATTATATAGGTCGTTGAATCTTTTTTGCTGAGCTTGCCCAAGCTCTATCTCCTTTTTGATTTGAGCATCTATTTCTTTTTGTCTTTTCGCTGCGTTTTCAACTTCGGCCTTATTTCGCTCATCGGCAAATTTTGCCCTAATTTCATCTGCTTGTAGCTGATATTTGCGAGTAATGGCTAATGCTGTTTCAGATTCCTTAATTGCATCTATTCCGTCTAGTTCTTTCTCTAATGCCCTTGAATTTAATTCTAGTGCCTTGTTTTCTGCATCAAGCCCGTGCATCCTTTGTAAATGAGCCAATTCCGATTCAGCCCCCATTCGCTTGATTTCTCTGGCTTGATTTTCTGCAATCGTGGCTTGCACATCCATCAGCTTTGTAGATTGTGTGATGTTGTCGATTATGCTTGTGAATGGGGAATCGTTGATCTCTTTAATCTTTTTCCTAATTTTCTCTGCAACTCCCTCAAAATTATTTGCTTGCCCAACTGCCTCTGCAAAACTCATCGCCTTCCCGGCCTTATCCATTCCAGCGAATGCCTCGGAAACTGCTGTCTCTGATTCTTTTACTGCCTCATCAATCTTTGAGAACGCATCTATCAATGCCTTCCCAGCAATAATAATTCCAGTTCCAGCTAATGACGAGCCAAGCACTCGGCTAAATGCCCCAAGAGCCGCCGAGGCAACATCTGTTCCATCTTTTGCTTGTGCTACATCTTGAACGAAAGACTTTAACGCACCAGAGGCTTTCTTTGAGGATACATCTAGGCCACTTAAACTTTTATCATACTGACGCACCCCCGAATCATCGGCTTGCGTTTCGATCTTAAAGATTAGCGGCTCCATTAGACTGCCTTCACATTCATTTTCTTGCCAAACCACGCCGCAGAGTTTCTCTTAATTACAAGCTCATACATTGATTTGATCTCTGCATCAACTCCAACTCGTAAGCCGGCCTCTTGAACGGCTCTTGCTCTTGCGATGTCACTTGAATTACGCATAGGTGTTCCCTTGTATCGAAGGTCAAACACGCCAGCCCCATTGTATATTGTAAAAACTGATTGGCCCGGTGCAATTCTATCTATCGTTGCCCCTCCTCCGTATGCCTTTCCAGATAGTCTTGCAAGTGTAGCTGAGCCAAAGTCTCCCCTTCCGAATGGCTTGCCCATTGCAGAGGCGGCCAAAGCCCAGCCAATCCTCAAGAACTTTGAACCTCTAGCTCTTGCCTTTAGAAATGCCTTGGTCTTGCCATCCATAAATCTATTCAATCCAGCAGACGGCCCAGTGTTTCTTGGGACTTGCTTAATTTTTTTACCCTTTTTATTGATTCTGTTTTTGCTTCCACCCAAAGGGAAAAGCCCCATATTCTTTCTTTGCCAATTCATTAGCTTATATAGGCCAACAAATTGTGTATCTCCGTATCTCTTTTTCCCCTCATCTTTAGTAATGGGAAGTGAAGTTAATTGATTTCTTATGGTCTGTGGTGGGGAAAAATATGTATTTTGTGAGGCTTTATAGGCTATGTTTGCCATCTTTTCTTTTACCGATTCAAATACAGACTGGTTTCTAACTTTTACATAGGCTTCTAATGCTTGTTTTACTGCATCAACATTAGAGATTATGCCTCCATTATTGCCTACGGATGCGGTTAAAATGTTCATTGCCACAAAATTAGCTGATGTTAAACCTCAATCCCCATCAGTTTTGCCATCTCTAACTTGTCTGATGATGTTGCGGAGGATTCACGCACTAACCGATAGCCCTCTTCATAAAGGTAGGTGTGGGTGGCTTGGTTAAGGAGTCGGATTGGAATGTTCCAAAGCATATAGTCTAAGTTCCATCCAGTTTTCTCTGCCAGCGTAAAGAGGGTGTAAGCCGTCCACGCTGGCGTTAGTCGTTTCCCGATGCGATATTCCCAGATAGTACAACTGAAACTTTTGCCCTAGACGCCTCTTCGATCATTTCTGAAACTATGTTTGTGGCTACGGTTCTATCTTCCTCTGTCTTGTCCTCTATCCAGCCAAGCAACTTGTCCCTAAACTCATCCCTATTCCACGCTAGTTTGATTGCTTCTTTGCGGTTCTTTGCGATCAGAATATGGATGTAGAGAAAAGCCCATACAAAATATACAGAGGAGTCTTGCGGTTCTTTGCATTGAAGCATCAATAGGCGAGAGCCTTCCGTGTAGTCGGCTATTGCTTCCCCCTTGTAATCTCTGCCGGGTTTTACAAAGCTACTATTCAGTTCGTCATCTAGGATATTATTCATTTTACATTGCCCTTAGTATAGCCCTTTTCAATTCTGGTTTTGCATTTACTGGAACAAGGAGCGTCTGCCCCCCTCTCTTTATGATCTGAATTGGCTCGGCTCTTTTAACCAATCCTAGCAAGGTTTCCCGATTCTCTAGTGCGGCTCTGACATAACGAATGGGTGCTTCTTGGTCGCTAGTCATATCTGACCACTTAGCTTCCATCTCTTTCTTGGCGATACTTCCAGACCCGCCAGAATTGAACCAGAATGTAATCTGCTTTGAGCCATCCTCACGAACTATGTGGGTAACTGGGTCTGCTTGTCGTAGCGTTCCACCGAAGGCGGCCACGGCACTCGCCACTTTAATGTTTGTCGTGCCCCAGTAACTACTGCCTTCCATAAGTTTAGGATTTCATTAGAGGACTAGAACCTCTATTAACTTACATTCGGATAGCCAGTAGCCGAGATGTCGATAGTGACGAAGCCAGTATTCGTCTTGTTAAGGGCGATTGAGTCAATTCGACAAGTTCCAACTGTAGTAGCATTAGCAAGAGAAGCAAAAGCACCACCAACCGTTAGGCCGGTATTAGCCCCAGTAATTGCAACGCTCAAGGAATAGGCTGTCGTAGGGTTATAATATCCGACACCAGTTACATCTCCGCTGGCGTTACGGACTTCATTCTTTTCGACATTCCGAGTCTCAGAGAAGCTCTGCACAAGACCAATCGTCTCTGTGCTTAACCCAAATACAAGACCAGAATTTCCAACTGTGACCGCTGGCATTAGATTGAAACCTCAGAAAAATTGTTAATCATAGTTCTACTTTAAGGGTGTCAAATTATCGTGGGAACACACGCACCTTTATGAGTTCCCAGATTGTAGAGAATACCGCCCCCGACACTAGAGCAACTAGCCATAGCTTTGTTTTGATGGTGTGGGCATCCCTTTCTAGGGTGTCTACCTTGCCGTTCATCCTCCCCGTCCATTCGGCTATCTCACTAGTGTGACGCTCTAAAACGGAAATTAAATTCACCTGCCTTTCTTCAATTCTTGCGAGTCTCTCCCGCAAGTCAGCAACTTGGTCTGCACTCATAGCCTTGCTTTCTCTGCACCGGGGGCAATCCGAACCATCTGCTCGCCCTTGTCGTTATAGAATATCTCTATGTAGCCCTCGGCCTCCAAGAACTTGAGGCTTGCCATAAAGTCACGCCAGCTAGGGGTATCCTTATCATCCGTGGTACTCATTCATTTCACCTTCCCCGCATCTTCAGCCGCACCCATATCAGAATATCGGGGTAATATATTGTTATGTTCTGGTTTGGGCGAGCAAGAGCATAGGAAGAATGAAAGTAGAATAAGTTTCATTATGCTATAACTCTTGTCAGCGTGCTCATTAGGGCAGTTACTCGGCTGTCTAAACTTGCAATCGTAAGGCTTTTCCCGATCGAATAAAAAGACATACGAGCAGTAGAAAATCCATTTGGAGTTGCACCAGAAAATCCGCAGAATACTCCGTATGCGTGGTTTGCGGGAGTGCCTGACAGTGCTGTGGTTGTAACATCGCTAACATTTCCACCAGAGAATGTTGCTCTTGATGAAAAATTTGCACTATTATTTCTTGTAGATGCTTGGAATCCAATAGGAGCTAAACTAAAAAGCCTACCACTTCCAGACCTATTTCTAAAAGAAATTTGCGTTGCTGTTCCATAAGTCATATTCAAGATATTTCCAAGCGTAGATTGTGTTCCCACAAAAACCCCAGTACCGCCAGTTTGAGATGTTGTTATATAACAAGAAATATGTGAATCATTTTGCGGAAAATTTGTTGTATCGTTATTACTATATCCAGTTGTAAGATATTTATTCGAACCATTCCCAATCAATCCAAGTGTTCTGCTATAATCACCAGCCACAAAGTTATTGTTAGTTGGAGCGTTTCCAACAAGAGGAGTAATTGCCCCTGCTACCGTTCTTGCCCCAGCCATAATGCAAGAGGTTACAAGTGAAGTCCAAATTCCGTCTTGCTTGCATCCTAGAACGAATTGGTTGATTGCAGTTCTAACTCTTGGCTCAAGTCGTTGGTCATCTGCTGTCTCTACTCGGTTAATGTAGTTTAGTGCGTCTGGGTCGAATCCCTCTGCAAAAAATCCTCTTTCATTAAGGATTCCGCTAGTGGCAAAGAAGCCCACTTACGCCTCCAAGATGGTGAAGCAAGAAGCGGTTACACTAGACAATAAATTAACCGCACCAGTCGGAATATAACTACCTTCAAAAGTTAGGCCAGCCCCTGCGGCAAGCTGGATACCTTGAGTTGTCGTGGGAGTAAATCCAACTCCGACTGTAATTACATTTGAAGCAGTAGTTATATTTTGAATTAAAAGATATTTGCGATTTGAATTAGTTACTGCCGATGTTGCAAAAGCCGTGTTCGCAGTAGTGACAGAGCCAAATCTTGTCGTTAGAGAGCCGTTAGATGAGTTGGCCGTAACCGTCCCGCTAATCGCAGGTAGCGAGCCAATCGTTACTGAATTGCCAACTGTTACAGAGCCAATCTGTGCCGTCCCCGCTCCGATGGTGACCGTTCCCCCGCCAATCGTAACTACGCCGATGCGGTTTGTGCCAGCGGGGAGGGCAGAGCCGATGGTGACTGTGCCAGAGATGGGCAGCCTTCTGGTTGAATCATCTACTTGGGCAATACCACCTTCGTCACCACTATAAAAACCAATCGCAACTGCTTTCGCTGGCATTGAGTCTCCGACAATAGATGCGAAATCTCCACCATTCGCCGTCACCGTGCCAGAGATGGCGGGAAGTTCTCTTACTGCAATAGTTTCGTTAGCTAAAAGATCAGTAAGGGTAGAGTATCCACCACCTACAAGGCTTATGGCATCCCCAATATTCGCCGTTACCGTGCCAGCAATCGTCTGTGTTCCAGTTGGGTTAGCCGTGACTGTTCCAGCAATTGTAACTGTGTTGCCAATAGTGACTGACGCAATCGAGACTGGCTGGGTGGCTGGTAGGTTTGAGATGGAGACAACACTTCCGCTAACAGCACCACGCATATCTGTAATCGCTTGAGTTCCAAGGCTAACAACGGTATGGGCGGTGATGTGTTGCCCACTAGAGAGGATGGTTGAGAGGGTTGTTGCTGACTGGTTGCCGTCTAAAATTGAAAGTGCCATATAGCCTTAACCCTTGTTAAATGACTGCCACATACATTGAGTTTTGCTTTTGGTAGAAATTCAAGTACCGCAAGCCATCGTCTAGTTCTGATGGGGTGCAAATAAGGCTCATCTTTAACCCCCTCTGCCAAGCCCTTTTAGCGGTTCGTATGGTTGGGGTTTGACCAGTAATGCGAGCAGTATAGACCTTGGTATCGATTATGTTGTTTTGAATCTTGGTAAAGAGGGGTGGAGTTTCGGAATAGAAAGCCTCAAAGATTGAGCAGTATTCAGCGTCAAAAGCCTCTTGGCTAATCTTGGCCGCCGTGTCGGAGTAGTCGATTGTGACGGCTACTTCATAGACCCCGGTATAGTTTCCAAGAAGCTGATCTCCTACGGAAGCCGAGATTGTGGCAAATGGGAATAGCTTTGCCCCAACCCTATTAGTCTTATAGACATTGAGATTGGGGATGTTGGCTAGAAGATTGTCTAGAGCATCCTCCACATTGATTTGAACGCTGTTCGTCATTTTTTTGCGGTTGCTATGATGTCTAAAGTCATAGCCCTTGACCAAGTTCGGTTTTGCCCTATTACGGATGGGGTATCATCTGTTACCTTTGCGACATAAAAAGTGATGTTTGAATTTGTCGTAAGGTAGCTCGCTAGGTCTGGGTCACGATAGAGTTGTTCCAAGATGTCGTAGAACTTCGCATCAAAGTCTGCTCGTAGGGTTGTATCTGCCCTAGCAACATAGGTAATAGATGCGGGAGTTCTGAACACTCCGGAAAATGGCATAACCTCCTCGCCGCTAATTTGGGCTTGAACCGTAACGCTCGGCATCGTCCTAGCCGTGCCTCTTTCACTTGTAAAGAAGTTCACCCCAGTAATCCCAGAAACAACATTAAGGAGGGCGTTCTCCACCTCCCTCTCTATTGAGGCCATTAGGTCGTAATCTCCGCAAGTTCGATGGTAAATGAAAGGCCATCTGTGCTTTGCGAAAATCCTCCGATCATACGCTCCACCCCGCTAACTGTGCAAAGAGAGCCGATGACTGGGGCAGAGATTCCAGAAGCTAAAACGACTAGGCTTTGCGTCACTCTAAACACCTCACCACCTATCTCTAGCTCGCTTGCCGTTGTTAGGTCTGTGACAGAAGCAGAAACAGAGGACGAACCCAAACCAGTAACAGTTTGGTACAAGTCCTCAATCATATAAGAGAGGTCAGTAGCGAAGTAGGAGGTGGGGATACTGCCAGCCATAAAACCACCTCTTATGTCAATCCACCCTTACTAGCCCCTCAAAGTGAAAAACATTCTGAACTTCTGCCTCGTTTTTCTCGCCCCAAAACTTGCTTTCCTTGCCCCTCCTAACCGCAGAAGCTATGATGATAGGGCTTGAGTTGACCGCCAAGAATTGATCTGCTCCCCTAATGGCCTTTGCCATTTGCTCAAATGATTTGGCTGTGTAGGTGTTCAATCCTTGTATCCTTATGTCGGGTGGACATAAAACAAACACATTATCTTTTCCAAACTCTTTAACTGCGTCTTGGATTAGTGTTAGCGGGTTGCGGTAGAATGTTTGAGATATACCGAAAGGGGCAACTAGGTTGTAAGATTCTGGAAGTCCCTCGGCTGGCTTATCGTCTAGCTTGTCTAGGACGATATTGGTCTTGTCTGCTTCCCTAATCTCTGGGTGACTATAGACAAAGTCGTGCCAAGTCTTTCTACTTTTGATGAAGTCGTTGTATCTGTTCGGCCATATCTCCAAATCCAAAACATCTCCCTTGCTCCCAGCCTTCACATAACTAACCAAATCAAAAACTCCGTGATACTGCTCGAAGCAATCAAAGAAAACCTCGTGGCCTTGGTCGGCTAGGTACTTTGCGGCTGGTAAGCAACGAAGCACATCCCCTAACCTCTGCGAGTATTTGATAGTTTTAACACTCATCGACTACGCTCTTGTCTGTTATGAATGGGAAATAATCTCTCAACCTAACTGGGCTGGTGGTTTCTTGTAGCTTCTCCCATCCCTCTACTAGCCCCTTATATCCATAGAAATCTTCCTTGAATTGTGCTTGTTCTTTTGTTGCGTAGGCGAAGTGGTCAAAGGTTAGCCCCCAAGTTTCTGTAACTCCCCTCGGAATCATCATTGATTGGACATTAAGTTTGGGGGGTTCGTGGCTAACGAATTCAACTCCCCTGCCCCACTTCCAAGCCCTAAACCACTCGTACCAGTTCGAGCCGAAGCCCTCCCTAGTGACTACTTTTTTATTCTGTCCAACATAATAGTTACAATGGAACTGCATCGCTCGTCCCTCCTCGCATCCCTTGAGATGCCCAAAGATTGCATCTAACTGGTCGGCTCTCCATATCTCATCGGAATCAATCTCCATCACAACGCCCTTCTCCACGCCTCGCAACGCCTCGCTAATCATCGCCAGCTTACCGGGGAAGGGTTTTGCTTGCCAATAGACTGAAACATTCTCGCCCCTAATGCTCTCAAGGTATTCGTGCGTTCCGTCCACGCTTACAAAGTTCTTGTGATACTTCTCTGGTACTTGCTTGCACCATCGGGTGCATCCCAGAGGCTCGGCCACTCCCTCGACAATCCTCCACTCCCAAGGAATCTTTAGCTTTTGAAACTCTGCAAGATGCCTCTGGATGTAGGGCATCCCATTCAGGACGATGGTAAATATGGTCAACATTGTTTTACCCAACAATAGTCTATTTTTTCAGCCTCTGGAAATAGCTCATCAACTGCCCTTACGACCCCCGGCCAAGCAGAAGTATAGTCGTGCCCAGCCAGTATCCCGCCCTTGCGAATTTTGGGCATCCAGTTTTGAATGTCTAGCTTCACGGCCTCATACGAATGGTCTGCGTCTATAAAAACTGCGTCTAAAGATTCCTCCTCAAAAAGCCCTGCGGCCTCGTTTGTTGTCATTCTGTGGGCTTGGTAGGGTCTGGCAAGGAGAGACATATTAGAAATAAATTTATTATATAGGTCGGTAGATTGATCTTGCGAGCCATCAAAGGGATTCCCACCCCAAGTATCAACAATATGAACCTCGATCTTTGGGCTTTTATTGTATGCCTCAACCACAAGAAACGCCGAGCTTCTCCCCTTCCACGCCCCAAGCTCAACAATCTTCCCATCGTCCCTACAATTCTCAACAAGCATTTTATAGACATTGGGAGAATTAAACCAATCCTCTTCAAATTCCGCACTAATATGGTTCATAGCTCGTAAGCCTCATTATATTCGCCAGCCTCTGTTTCCTTGTAGCCAAGGGTTTTTAGCTTCTCGATGCAGGAGTTGTAGTTTTTCCCCTTTGCTAGAAATCCATCGGAATGAAGAGTCTCAAATTCAATTCTTGAGATATTGTATTTTTGAATATTGAAGTTAAGCACAATCGCACAATCCAAGCCCTCTGTGTCTATGTAGAGCCTATCGCACTTCTCGATTTTATTTGAGTCGAGGAAACCAGCAAGGGTTGTGGCTGGAACATTGATTGTATCAAAATCTATATGGCCGTGATCTGTTAAGTGATTTTTTAATGTTGAGGCGTGAGCGTTGGATGACTTTGAGCGTGGAATGTGCAAGTCAATAGAGTCAGCATCATTTGGGACAATCGCTAGGTTGTAGAATCGGGCTTGCTTAAAATCTGAATAGGTCTGCTTACAATCCTCAAGTGCTTCTGGGTTTGGCTCTATGAGATGTATTGCCTCGATGCTGTCCTTGTTCTTTGTGCAAAAATCTAGGATATGATCTTTCCCATCATTACACCCAATTTGAATAATGGTCATAACTGAAAGATGGCCGCACCATTACGAACCGACCAATCCTCCCAGAGAAGTTTCCCAAATCCCTTGAGCTTGTTGTAGTTCGCCAAGTTCTTAATATCGTTCACATCGTCTAGGGCTATGATGGCCTTCTCTGCTAGGAATGGTCTTACGCAACGAAGTTCGGCCTCACCAGAAAAAGGAGAGCCATCAATCAGCACAAAGTTAAAATCTACATTATGCTCAAAGTGAATGTCCTCGATTGCGTTGGTGCTGTATGGTTGTGCAAATTCAATGCATTCGTGATACCATCCAAGAACTTGATCTAGGGGATATTGATTAAGTGCAGTTTTGTTTGTGCCATAAAATTCCGCTATATCCAACTGGTTCATCCATAGCTTCGGCAAGGTTGCAGTTCCATTGATGGAAACGCCCCCCTTTGCCGATAGGTTCATTGAGTGTCTACCGATGCGGTCTGGGTGGTTCTCGATGCTGAATAGCCTTTTTGTCCTAACACATTGAGTTGAGCCATCCCCAGTTCCTCCCCCAATTTCTAGGGCAACCTCTAGCCCCTCGCTATATTTTGTAAGGGCTTTTCCAAATGAGTCGTTAATGGTTATTTCTTGCATTTTGCCATTCCAGCTAATGCTTTTTTGATTGCGTACTCAATCACGGCTTCTGGGTCGTGCTTTAAGGCAAGCATCCCAGCCTCATACAATTCCTTCCCAGCCTTATCATCATAGGTGATATCCACTAGCACATACTTTGTTTTGTCTATGCTAGACTTGCCGAAGGTAATCATACCAAGCCCCTTGGTATTCTCCCCCTTTTTCGATTTCCTACATCCAATTATTTTGTTTGCGTTTTTCATAGATCGCTTTTCCTTTCTCGTAGAATTCTGGCTTGTTGTGGTTCTTTAGTTGTTCGTCTGGTTGGCCGCCATTAAACATAGGGTTATCGTGCTTAAATTGGATATGTCTAGCCTCAACTACCACTTGTTCTTCGTAGGCTCTGTCTGTGAACTCGTTGTCGGAATAGATGCCATCCGACTCTTGGTAGTCGGGGTGGAATAGATGCCCCTGCTTCTTGAGTCTAGATTGCGTCAGAATCGCCATACATAGGAGCTTGTCTTGCCGTAGCCCATCAGATACTGCCAGCACTTTCTCTGCCTTTGTATCCCCAATAGCGTTCGAAATTAGGGCATCCCAATGGCGAGGGGGTGTCCAGTCATCGCTCATTTGAATGATGATGTCCCCCTTGGCTATTTTTGCCCCAGCGTTCCAAGCGTTGATTATGCCACCCGGATTGCACCTAATGGCTTGGTGGGGGGTATAGTCGATGGGGTCGTTGTGATCGACCATAAAGAGCCACTCAATTTCTAGTGGCCTCTCGGCTAAAGAAAGCCACTGCCATCGCCTCTGCCAAGCAACTTGCGGTCTGCCCCTAGTCGCGTGAACAATGCTAATCTTGGGGGCTGGTCGCATCTTCTTAATCTTTTCAGCCTCGGCAGTTTCTCCAACGCACACCGATGCTGTCTCGTATAAGTCCATTGCTTGCCAGTTATAGATTGCCTCTACCAAGTTCCAGTAGTGGGCTTTTGGCCTATGCAAAGTCATACAAGCCCTTGCCGCCCCATAGGTCTTTACCCAGTTCCCCTTCCCAGCCCAATGGTTTGCAATATAGAAATAAGCCTCTCTGCGGTCTGGTTGCAGGGACACGGCTTGTCCAAGGTAAGAAAGCCTCTCATTCTCTGGAACACATCTGCCAAGGTTGCAAAGCACATCGTATCGAAGCGTGTCCTCTAGCTCTGGAAATGCCAATGCTCGCATACTGGAATCAATGCACTTGTCGTATTTACCAGACAAAAAGTATTCTTGGGCTTGGTAATAAAGGGCGTTTGGGGCAGTTAAAAGTGTATCCTCTAGGATTCTAAAGTTCCTTTCAGCACTTTTGGGCTTATACCCATCGGGCTTGTGGATTCTGAAAATTTTGTCCACCCCAATCGTCTTGTTCGGCTCTCTGCAAACAAGCATTTCGTGAACTCGGTTCTTCCAATAGCAAGTGCCCCTCTTGGAGATTTCCTCTCGGAGTGGGATGAGGCCAGCATTATCTACATTATATTTTAACGCCACAAGGTGAGCGTCTTTTTCAATGGCAAGGTCAATAGCCTCTTCGACTACCTTAGCCCCATCCTTGGACATCACATCGTCAGCATCGACCCATAAACACCATTCGCTAGAACAAGCCTCTAGTGCCGTGTTTCTCGCCGTGGCAAAATCATCAATATGAGGCCAATCGTTTTTGTTGGTATAGTGGACAATCTTTGCACCCAACCCCTTCGCAATCTCCTCTGTTTTATCTGCGACAGCGTTCCCCCTAGCGATGCAAACAACAAGCTCCGCTGAAATGGGCTTAAACGACTCAAGGCATCTGGCGATATACTCTTCTTCATTACCAGCGATGAGATAGACGGATATAGGATATTTCACTTTGAATAGGATTTCTAGCTGCTAGGGGATGTCAATTAAAAGAAAAAGGGGGAGCAGGTTATTCACCCACTCCCCCTTCTTCAGAGGAAACAACCAACAACAATCTTTAGCTTGCGGAGTAGTTGGTGGTGATACGAACGGCGGCGTTCGGATCAATCACAACTTCGTCCGTGTTCATACGAACCCGGAGCACTTGGCTACGGCGAGCTTCGTCACGATAGCTTTCGCTAACGAAACCACCAGCCGAGTCACCCGACCAAACCAAGGTGCGTCCGATTCCACCGGCGGTGAACTCACCACCAGCAATCTGACCTACGATGATCTTGGTATCTGGAACAACGAACGAACCAGAGTAGGCTTTGTTCTTGCCGGCAGAGTTGATCGCCGCACGACCAACGAGGAGGGTCTGAACTCCCAGAGCCGCCGCAATTTCAGCTTCGCTCAACAACCGAGCACCAGTATTGGAGATAACTCCGAAAAACTGATTCTGTAGGAGGGTGGAGCGTCTGATCAACTCAAACACATTAGCAGACATCGCAACACAATTCGGCTCGTAACCATACTGGTTAAGAGCGAGTTTGGCGGTCGCTACGTCACGAGCCACATCAACCGTTGTGATTAGGCTGTTCGTGTAGGCAACTGCACGAGTCTGGTCAGCGATGGTGAAGGGAGTCGTTGCGTTCCAGAGAAGATCGGAAACCCGCTTCTCGTGGGAGAGCTTCAACTGACGGAGCAAGAACTTGGCAGTTTCGCTTTCGTACGAAAAGAAACGCGACAAATCCTTGACGCTTGAATCGTCCAACAATTCCTCTAGGCCGTACTCATCGGTCGAGTAGTTCGCAGAGCTAAAGGAACGAATCCCTCGGCTGTATCCCGAACCAGCATCACGAGCCGTTGCATTATTGGTCAACAACTCTGCACCAGCCAACTGAACTTTGAGGTATGTTCCAGCCTTTGCATCAACATTCTGCAAGGGGAGGAGTTGTGCTCCGATCAAACCGACATCGGCTTGAGGGGCTTCAATGAGGGCTTGGTTTAGGTCTGCCCGAATGGTTGAACCGCCGCTAATGTAACTCATTTTTTATATTCTTTCTGGGTTGGTTAAATTACTGGGTTAAAGGAACTGCAACCTCGATGACTGCATCGGCAAGAGCAGTTTCGAGAGCAACTCCAACAACGCCGACATTGGCCGCCGCTGTGGTCACAAGGCCAGAACCAGTCGTAGCAACGAGGTTGCCAGCGGTGATTCCGTACTCGGAAGTTGCAAAGAAGGTTGGATAGAACAGCTTAACTGCTCCGTTGTCGCCAGCCGCCACATCGCTGATGGTAGAACCAACGCAACGAGCAGAGCCGGAAACAGCCGCACGAGCCGTGCCGTCCGTGTGAATCTCAACGAATCGGTAAGCCGAAATCGCAGAGGCGAAGTTAAAGGTGCGAACTGCACCACCGTCAATGTTTGTAGCCATTTTAGTATTATCCTTTGTTTAGAGTTTGGTAATACCACGAGACAGAGCCTCGGAGTATTCTTTGGGGTTGGACAGCATCACGGCTTTCATCGCCTTGAGCTTGCTTGTTCCGTAGTCGCTATGGGCGGCCACGAGAGCTTCAAAAGTTTTGGGTTCTTCCTTTTTCTCGGAAGGAACTTCGATTGAAGGGGAGGCGGGGATGGGCTTAATGCCGAACTCGGTGAGAACTTTCTTCACGACCTCGCTCATCTCTTCCTTGGTCTCCTCTTTCTCTTCCTCATCTTCTTTTTCGATGACGATCTTGGGAGCTTCCTCGGCCATCTCCTCTTTCTTCATTTCTTCTTTGGGTTTCATCGCATCTTCCAATGCGGCGAGACGAACCTTAATTTCGTCCATATCTTTCTTATAATCGTTGTTTTCCATATTTGTTTTGTCCTTTTTGTCAAGTGGAGATTCCTCCACGGCTTCTTTGGCTATGGCTGGGATTGTCTTGCCTCCCTGCACATAACCGAGTTTTTCCATAAACTTCACCATCTCCTCAAACAATCCGTTTGTGGCGGCTGGGCTGGAAACTAAATCAGCAGAGGCGATGCTCTGGGGTCGAATATAATCCTTGCCATTGATGGTCTCGGACTCATTCACAAAGGCTAGGGAAATTCCAAACTGGTCGGGGGCTTCGGAGGCCATCTCTTTGATTAGGCCGTAATGAGGAGAATTGCGGAGTAGGCGAAGGTCGGCAACCAGCTTATCCCCTTCGATGCGGGGGTTTCTGGCGAACCCGCAAACTGCCTCCAAACCAGAGCCGTGATTCATCTTAATTTTCACGCCATTCTTGGCTTTCTGCATAATTTTTAGGGCGGTCTCTAGGCTTGTTTTATCCACGAAAAGGTCGTGTCCTTTAGCCTCTCCCACCTCCAAAATACTCACCCCGCCTAGCTCCATTTCCTCCATCTCCTCGTCCCGGTAGGTAGAATAGGCAACCGCCGCCCTTTGTTGTTCGTCTGGAAAGTCGCTAATAGCTTGCTCATCCCCCATAAAGCGGGATACAAAGTCTTGCTCGGATTCGTCAGCGGAAGGTAGGGGTAAAGGCATAAATGCCCAGATTATGTCAAAGAAGATCGCCGTCTGCCGCTCGGTATGACTTCTTGACCTCACCTCCACCAGCCATCTTGAGAAACTTGTTCACCCTTGCCATAGCCCAAGCGTTGCGTGAGTTGGGCTTTCCCCCGGTAATCGTTGGCCTAAAGCTGGTAGAGAACGCACCCGCCCCCCTGCGAAATACTTTCTTCAATGCTCCAAGGGTAGGGGCTTTCCTTGAGGGGTGCTTGTCCTTGAACTCGGCAATCTTGTTCCTCAATGCCTCCTCGTTCTCTGGTGAAATCTCAATGTCACCAGATTTGCTTCTAGTTGATGCCGTGCCTTCGGGGTTCTCATTTGAGCCTTTGATTCGTTCCTTGGGAGGGGATGGGGTTTGGCTTACTGGTCTAGCCAGTTCTTGCTTCTTGTCTGTAATCGGCCCGCCCACAATCCAAGCATCGCAAGTCCTTTTGGCCGCACACTTAAAATCAAAAATCTCGCAGTAACCAAGATCGCCACCAATGGCTACCTCGTTTGCGTCCTCTCCAATTCCCTTCTTAATGCACCCAAGAACCTTGCTCCTCTGATCGAAGGCCGCACAATTACCACAAAGCATCTTCTTTGCCGTTGCTACATCGCCTTGGAACTCATCGGCCTTGGCCTTCCAATAGTCCTCGTTTGGTTCATTCGGATTGGCTGGGCCGTAGTTCGCATCGTCCACCGCTGTCTGCCTATTGGCTAGATTTGTTTTGATGTCTTGGGTTGCGATTGGGCAAGAGGCTGGTTCTGCCAGTTCTTTCTTGTCCCTAGCTTCCATCTGTCCAACCACTTTCCTTGCCCACGCATAACCAGCATCGCCACCCCATCCGTGCCACGCTTGCCAGCCCTTGCCTTGCTCATCCCAAGTGCTTCCCTTCTTGTCGACTTCGTGCCGAGTTAGGAAGTTTAGCATTCGCCTTACTGTGTCGGGCGATAGCTTCACGCCATTTTGTAAGTCTCTAGCTCTAGCTATGCCCACCGGGGTCATCCCTCGCTGGCTGGCTGGTTTGCCTTCCCGCACATCCAAGGCTCTTTTGGCGGCCTCTCTAGCTCCCTCTGGGGGCGTAAAATCAATCCCATCGTATTTGCCTAACTCAATGCCACCCATCATACCCTCAATCAGCATCTTAATAGATGCGGGGTCTAGGCTTTCCAGAATCTCTAAGCTACTTTTTTTTTGAGAAGTGCCAGCGGGGGCAGTTGGGGCGGGTGTTGGTTCTTGGGGGGTCGAGCCTCCCGAAGTATCCTCGCCTTCGTCTTTCTGTCTTGCGATGCGTTCTTCTTTTGTGGTTGGGATGATATTGCCCTCTTGTATCCCGCCAACGATTAGAACTGCTTGATCTCTTGAAATTGTTGGGAAGGCCGATGTGATAACCGAAACTGCACCCTCCTTGCTCAAAGCACCAGCGGCAACCGCATTGATGATGTTGATGAGCGAAGCAACTTGAGCACCATTGAGCGAGATGTCTTGGATTGGCTGGCCTCCCTCGGTCTGGCTTGCTTGTCCTTGTCCCGATCTTTCTGCCGCTTGCTGTGCATATACCAAGCTCTCGACAATATCAGAAATTGCAACGGCTGGAATGTCGTATTCTTTGGATAGCTTCTTAATGAAACTAGCTTCTTGTGCTCTTTGCCGTAGCGAGCTTTCAAAATCTTGGCCGCGTTCACTATAAATATCTGCGGCGGTTCGTAGGCCGGTCTTAAACTCGGCTATCGAAGAGGCACTATCCCGTGATAAATCTATGGAGACATTTGGCCCGAAATTAAATATACCCCTAGTTGTTCTTGTCCCAACATTATCCTCAATCAATCCCCTTGCAACTGCGTCCGCAATCACGATGTTTTTGATGGGTCGAAGAACTTTGTCCTCAAGTAGTTTCTGGTATCTTCGGAAGGTTCGCCCTGCTTGTTGCATTTCAAGGCGGGCTGTCGGGCCAGACATAGCGGAAGGGTCTACGGCGAAGCTGTAAGGGATGCCAAGGCCAAGGCAAATGTTCCTTAAAAGAATCTTGTGGAACTCCGCAAACGCTCCACTTGGTCGGCTCGGCCCATCTGGGAACACGATATCTTCACCCGGTTCTAGGTAAGATATTTTTCCAGACTCAATCGCTTCTAGTTTGATCGTGTTGCCATTCAAATCTTCATCGTTTGTGAGACTTGAGAGATCGGAGGCATTGTTGTTGTTTCTCTTTACGATTCCAGCTTGGGAGCTTGCGTTCTTTGCGGCCATCTTCTCAAAGTTAATAATATCGTAAATGTCCGTTGCGTCATTGATTGCGGTATGGAAAGCAGATATTCCTCGGTACTGGTCGATGCGGAGTGGGTCGAACAAGTGGAAGGCTTGGCTTGAGGGGATGGTTGTCTGGTAGGTGTAGAAATCCCCAATGCTTCGGTTATAGATGTCGTATGCACTTGGAGCACCAGTATCTCGGTCAATATGAATTCCACCAATCAAGTCTAGGCTTGTATAAACCTTGAATGGGTCTCCTAACCTATCTGCCTCAATGCCTTGAATTTTTAGGTTTCCGTCCTTGTCTCTCACTAGGCAAAATAAAAAATCTCCATCCCGCAACATACTCATCATCGCCACCTGCATAAGCGTTGAGCCAGTATGTCTTGTGGTTAGGTCGCATTTATCGAACCATTCTGCCCAATACATCTCAACCTCGGTATTGACTTCGGGGTTCTCGGTTCTGGCTTGGTAGGAAATGTTTGCGGCGGTATGGCTGGCAAACTTCATTAGGATGGAGCGAACAAGGCCAACATTCTCTGCCAAGTCCCTCGCTCTTTTCATCAACTCTACTCGGTCGTAATTGGAACGATAATCTTCCGCACCAGAAAGCGAACTCGGCCCTTTTCTCTCCCTTGTATATTTGACTGCATCATAGGAGAAGTTGACGAGCTTTTGTCGTGCAATCATTCGATTAACTGCCCCTTGAGGGTTCAGAAAAGCTACGGCTTTATCTATTAAGTTTAGCTGTGCTTTTTTCACGAGAACTTTGCGTAAGTTGTGCGGATACGAGTACCATTGGCCGACTCAATGGCTAGGGTTAGTTCCGCAATCGTATCTCTCACCTCGCCGAGATTCGCCCTTGAGAAAGAGCGTCCAGCTATCGAATAGCTTGAACCCGCCACCGCAATCGCCTCTAAACAAGTAACATACTTATCACGAAGAGAAGTTAGGGTAGCAAGGGGTAGCCCAATGAAATCACCCTTCGCCATTATCAAACTCACTTTCTGTCAAACTTGCGGGCGAGACTTTCAACCGCCCATACAAGGCCGCCCCAACGATGTTCATACATTCGCAATCCATTAAGTGATTATGCTTTCCGACTTGCTTCCACACAAGCCTTTCTCTTCCAGTCATAGGGTTTTTCACTCGTACCTTCACCTCTGCCTCGATATGCACTCGCCAAACATCGGGGGTGTCCAATGCGATGTAGCCGGGTTCTTTGATTAAGTTGGAGAGGATGTCTTTGATGGATGGGTTCGACCACCGCCAAACTGGGCAGAACTTCCACTTCCACCCAGCCTTCGATTGCACCGCCTTACCGCTAAATGGGTCGCCATTTGCGATTCTTGCAAAAGGCCGTTGTAGCTTTTGCTCGCCCACAATCTCGGAAAAGCTGGTGCGGTCTGAACCCACCAACGCTATCCAACCATTAACGCAACAGTTGTAGTATACTGATCTGGTCTGATCACCGCTGTCACAGAAAACGCATTTCGATTCCACTCCAAACTCCTCTGCCTTGGCTTGGATGTCTCCCCAAGTCTCAAGCCTTCCAGCCCACACAAGCCGTGATCTTCCCTCAATATCCCAAGCCCTAACAACGCACCAAGCGTGAAAGCCACCCGCCTCTTGAATATCGCAAGCCATAATCAGTTTCTCATTCACTCTGACCTCGCCCATCTTGTAGTCGCCAGCCACAATTTCCATTTTCTCGCTTTCGTGTTCCATCCAAGGCTCTGCTAGAACTCGGTTCACGAAGTCTTGTAGGCCGATGATTCCATTGTGCTTATCTTGCAAAAACTTCACCGCCAAACTTCCGAAGCTAACCCAAGGGGCATAGAGGCCGTTAAGGTGATAGGAGCGTCTGGCTGGTTCACCCTTTAGATTGGTTGCCCTCCACTCCCCCTCTCGAAGCATCTTGGTTTTCTGTCCGTCTGTAATCTTTTCTTTGCACTCCTCGCACTCGTAGTAGGTGGAGGATTTAACCAGCTTAAAATCATAAACCCCATCCTCGATCTTGGCGGCCTCGTCCCACTTCACTTGCCCCCATACCAGCTTCTGTTTATGCCCACAATGAGGACAAGGAACAAAGTAGAAACGCATATCGCCCTTTTGCCATTCACTCCAAATAATCGAATCGGCAGTTGTCGGGGTACTAGTTGCTATGATGAGATGGTTTGGGTAGGTGCTGACTCGTGCCTCTGCAAGCTGAACTGGGTTCGCTTCTCGCCCAGACCCCGCTTGCTCTGGGAACTTGTCCACCTCATCCATACAAAGCAAAGCAATCGAGCGACTGGAAAGAGCCGATGGGCTTGTGCCAGCCCACCAGACCGAGCATCGCTTGAAGTGTTGCTCTAGGATTTTTATTTTGTCGGTGTTGTCTGGCTTCTCTTTCGCTAGGGCTGGGCAATCGTCAATCATTGGAAGCCACCTAGTCTCTGTGAATGATCTAGCCAAATGCTCGCTAGGCATAACCCACAAGGCGGGACAAGGTCGTTCTGCTATTCGATACGCTAGGCCAGCTAGAATCGTTGTGGTCTTGCTTGTTTGTGCCCCCCATACCAGCACCACCCGCCGAATCGAATCATCGCCAAAAGCCTCTAGCGGTTCACGGACATAGGGCGTGAGCGTTGTTGAGTACGCACCGGGTATGTTCGTAACCCTAGCTGAAAGTGTTAGGTTTTTCTCTGCCCATTCTGGGATTGAGAGTTGTTCCCTTGGCTCAAACAAAAGGCGAGCAAAGTTCTTGGCCTCATCAATCTGGTTCATCTCTTAACCAAATAATCTTTGGCATATGCCCAAGCTGGGTTCATATGGATTTGATGATGGCATTCAAAGCACACCGCCAAGAAAAACTCTACCTCATTGAGCCTATCTCCAAACCTTCCTCGCCTATGGTGAACTTGGCTCGCCATCTTGCAACGGCACACTTGGCAGACTGGATTGTTTGTTAGAAACTTCTCTCGCACATCTTTATACACCTCGTTCTGGCCTTTTCTCTTTGCAGATACTCGGCGTAGTTTCCCGCCTCGCTTGAGTGGGGTTTTGCGTTTAAGTGGAGAGCGTTTCATTTTTGTCTTAATAAAAAATAATAAGCATATAGTAGGCAAAATAGTCCATTATCCCATCGAAAATCGTGCCATCCAAGACTTCTGGAAATGATAATCCAAATAAAGGTGAAATGTATAAACCACGCTATTTTTTCAGCGAGCATATCTATAAAATTAAATATGTTTTTCATCGGTCAAAGAATGGAAGCACTATGCCAAGGATTGCGATTGCTACCAGCAAAACAATGAAGCACTCGTTCATAGTGTTTTAATTGGTGTGTTGCTTCCGATGCACTCAATAATTGTTTTTTGGAATTTCTTTAGTTCTGATATTGCCTCCTCAAGACTAGATAGTCTCCTTGCCCTAGCGAGAAGCCAAGGGGAGGGATTGTCATTCGATGTAAAAAATAAAACTGGCTTGCCCTTCATATGTGCGTAAAAGACCTCCATAGCCGTTCCCCATCCGGGCTTCTCCGCATTCACAAGCACTACATTTGAATGATCGACTTCGGCCATATCTTCCTTTACTATTTTTGTGCTATTTGCCACATCAAATCTTGTTCCCCGAAAGTCTCTATCTAGCGGATTAAGTATTTCATATAAGTCTTGAAGTTCGATAGTCGCTATATTTCTCCATTCTTGTTCTTGGTCGGTTGTTCCATAGATCGCCCCAGATAAATAGATTCTTGGTTTCATATATTTTCTACTCGTATCCTATTGTTTGACCCCTCACGCAAAACAATCGCCCTCAATTTTAGCTTTTCGCATTCAAATGCTTTTAGTCTCTTAAAAAACCAGTTCCCAACATTTTCTAATGTAGTAGGGAAATCGAATACCTCGTTTAGATTGCTGTGGTCGCAACACCGAACAAGGGTTTGGGTATAGTCCTTGAGTTCTCCAAATGGATAAATCATAGGCTCTTGGTCGGTTGGGAAACCCTCCCACTCGACATCGAGCGAGTAGGTGTGGCCGTGATTACGGAAACATTTCATAAGACCAACCAATGAATTGTGATGCAAATATGAAAAATCTTCCTTTCTTAAATTGTGTGAAGCATCAAATTTAAAAGACTGTATAACAGTATATTTAACTCCACCTAGTTTTGTTTTGTTTAGGTCTTTAGCAAACATCTTTGATTTCTCCCTTCTCCATATTTTTCTTCTAGGTAATTGATTAGGGGTTGCAATCTTTTCATTCCGCCCCTCACCCATCCAGTTCCATCGCAACTCTCAACTCCGTTCTCGTCACAAATCCATAAGCCTTCATATGAATTCACCCTGCCACAATGAACTCTCCTCCCCATTCTGCAAAATTCTGGCAACATCTTCCACTTCCATTCAAACGAGCCTCCCACAAATATAACCTCGGCATCACTAGGAACATCGTCTTGAGTCATTCCGTCTTGTACGACAAAGGCTGGCCTAAATCCTAATGCTTTAATTTTAGGTGAATATATGCTCCATTTTGCAATCGTTTCGTCCTTGTCCAAAACCTTGTCCGGGCAAGCAACCCACAATGGTTTTCTTGATAACTCAACTTTGCCCAGCATTTCATAAAAGGCCGCCTCGTCCCATTCTGTTTTGTTTGTGAATGCGTAATAAGCCCCATTGTCTAGGGCATATGGAATCACCTCTGGTATATATCGCCATCCGTTTGGAGATATTAAAAGACCTATTGAACCTATAAACTTTCCAGCTAAATATCCTATCATAAACCCAGTATTGTTTGTGGGCATAATGATCACTTGAATGCTCCTTCTGCTTTCTGAATGGTCACAAAGATTTGATCGATGCCCTCTTGGATTGCCCTCTTGGCACACTCTGGGTCGCTAGGGTTTGCTCGTGCGGCCAAGCTCGAAGGCATAGCATCCATTAGATTTCTAATTGCTCCTAGCCATTTGCCGAACACCTCTCGCACCTCGTCCATTCTCACTAGCACTCTGGTTACTTCCTCGAATCGGGCGTGTTCCATTTCTGCCTCTGCGACTCGCTTTTTTGCTTCGCCCCATCCCTGCACCGCCGCCCGCATAGCGACTGGGTTTTGATTGTTTGCCGCCGTAGCTACCAATGAGTAAGCAACTACCTCGGCTTGCTTCGCTCGATTCAATCTGCCAAGCGAGGTTTTCGATTTGTATGACTCGGCATCCGAGTCTTTTAATGGCTCGGATGAGGTCTGGGATGGTGTCCGGGCTATCTGTGATTTGCTCACTCGCTTCTGATTTGCGAGCCTCCATCTTTGAGCGTCTGACTCGGAAGTGAGGGGCATACCCCGCTTTACCATTCGAGACAACTGCCCCGCATCGATGCCCCACTTTTCTC
>Ga0247723_1000424_pt1 | contig 29285 bp, 45 predicted proteins | sample MSEWelMarce5H_FC_FD_189079 | JGI IMG/M metagenome (GOLD analysis project Ga0247723, IMG submission 189079) | Subsurface sediment microbial communities from gas well in West Virginia, United States - MSEEL Well Study Marcellus 5H_FC | ecosystem: Environmental > Terrestrial > Deep subsurface >... | reverse complement strand
CCATTAGTGCTTGGGCAAACAATCCGTCTGCTTCGTATATGTATTCGAATCTTGCTTTACCAATGAACCCAACTCGAACCATATAAGAGGCGGTGTCTACGTTACCAATGCGGGGGCGGTCAGTAGCGTGGAGACGTGGGTCTCCGTTACGAAAGCATTGCGCCCAGTTTACAAAGTCCCCGGTGCTATCCTTGACGGCTTCGTACCAGTTCGGGTGTATTACGTTGTCGTCATCCAAGAAGTAAACGTAGTCGTTATCGCTTGCTGATGCTTGCAGGTAGTCGAGTGCCAGATTGCGAAGCGGGTTGCCCCAAGCCCCGCCGAGGTTAGACCGTACAACCTTCACTCCTTTGGGTACGTCTTTCTTGCTTGTTGAGTAGTCCATAAAGACTGTCCAAGTGCAACCAACAGGAATTGTCTCCCGAAGGTGTTCGAGGTTCTCAGGACGTGAGCAAGGGGTAATAATATGTATCATTAGAACATAGTTAGTTGAGCGATGTGGTCTTTTATTCTTTTGCTTGTTGCTGCAAAATAGTCTTTGTCTATTTCGTATGCTGTTAGGTCGTAGCCCTTATTGTGACAGGCCATTGCTATACTTCCAGAGCCAAGATGGGTGTCAATTATTGTATCGCCTTCTTTTGCGTAGTTGTGCAACAACCACTCGTATAGTTTTACAGGTTTCTGGGTTGGGTGAATTTTTCCGTCTTTGTCCCTATATGCGCTATATCTAAACATTCTTGGCGCTTTATTGTAAGAGGTCCAAGCCATTTCACAATCGGCGAAGCTCAACCCCTCCGGGATTTCTTTATCCCATATAATATAATGCGGGCAGGGTGGTAACTCAAAATAATTCCCACCCCATATTATTTGGTGCTTACTTACTCTTATTAAATTATCAAAGTATTCCTTTGTTGGTGTACTTTTATCCCAGTCTTTTGCTACCCATTTCCTATTCTTTATTTTAGAGGCCTTTTTTGATTTGCCTGCGCCCATATTCATATTTGCTAAATCAATTCCGTACGGTGGGTCAACAATAGCCAAGTCAAAGGAGTTATCTGGCATTTTCTTTATTGCCTCTAAACAATCCTCGTTGTAGATTCTTATTTTATCCGTTATGTCCATTTGGAATCTTTTTCAAATGTACGGCCTTAAGAAAGTCCTTGGATAGTTCAACGCCAAAGTCAGCTTCGTGGTGGCACTCACGGCATAGAGCCATTAGGTTCTCTATTACATCTCGGGTCTTGCTACCACCCATACCCCTCGGTTCGATATGGTGAATGTCTACGGCTCGCCTGTTGCAAACCTCGCAAGGGATGAACTCAACTGGGTTTAACCCCATCGCCTTCAGGTAAACCTTCGTGTGATTCTTCATAATGTTCTCCAGAATTTCCGTTACGAATAATAATACGGAGGCGTTTCTCCTCCTCGTCTTCTACATAGGTGTAATTAGCGCAGCTCATAAAGTGTAAAGTGAAATGGTCACAAAGTGTAAAGTGACATCATTAAAGCGTCAAAATGCACTTAATGATGGATATATCAATCAAAGTTTAGGTTGTTATCGCTCATCAGTTCCCGCAGTTGTTCACGGCAAGCATAGTACGCTTTCAGTTCACCTTCCGAGATTCCGTCTGGTGCGTACTTGGTTTTACTTCGAAGCCATTGGTCTAAATCCCAAAGTACCGAGTGCATTTTTGGAGCGGATGTTGCCAAGTCAAATTCTATTTGGTCGTCTGGCAAGTCGTATTCGATTGTCGCTTTCATTACTCGTTGGTGTTAAAGGTTTCGTTGTAGTAAAGTTCAGCATATGCTGTTCGCATCTCTTTGATAGCAGTACTCCAGGTATCTCCATCTACCCGAGCATCAATAATCTGCTGCTTCTCCATTTCTTTGGCTTTTTCAATTAAATGATACATACTGCTATGTACTCCAATCGTGCTTTCAAGTTTCACAAACTCGTACTCAAGCCACTCTAATGCTGTTCGTTTTGCTGTTTCTGGTTTCATTTCTCGTTGGTGTTAGTTCCCCAATACATTTCGCATTCACCGTTTTTAATAGGCGAGGTCATAAAGTAGGACTGAAGCATTCCAGCGGTAGCCGTGAATCGGTAGCAGGTCTCCCGAAGGTCGCAGCCCCTACCTGTGCATTTGGTTATGTCAGCCATTTTCCTTTATTGGCTTAAACGTTTGTATGTAGTTTTGAAGAGGTGACTTGTACTTCCATTGCTCCTGAAGCATATATTTCATCGCAGAGGAGTAACCATCTTCTTTTTCTTTTAACATCTGCTCCCGTTCCATCTCCTTTGCCTTTTCAATCCATTCAACCTGCTCTTGGAGCAACGTTGGTTGGTCAAACAACTTATCCACCAACCAATCTACTACTGATTGTTTCATAACTGGCCGATAATTGTGTAGTTGTCCAACTCTGGCTCATCCTTGCCCAAGAAGAACTCCTTGTATATGGAAATCGCCTCTTGCAACTTCTTTTCGCCTTCCTCAACGAACGCAGGGCTAACCGTGTAAATGCCCACGTCTAAACTCGCCTTATCTATTGCGATAAATATAAACTTATCAATCGGCACCCCGAAGAGACGGGTATAGATATACGCTTGCAGGTCGTACCCGTACTTCTTTGCGCTATAAGGAAACGCACGCAGGTCGGTAGTGGTCTTTAGGTCTGCAATAAATCCATCACCAAGGATGTCGGCCTTGCCTCTAAATGGAATACCGTCTATCATTCCAATGGCGGGAACCTCGAAATTACATCCTTGAATGTAGCCGAGGACTTGCTCGTTGCGTATCAAGGCATCTGCTATGCGTCTGGCTTCGTTGTATTCCTTCTTGGTAATGATTTGGCCGCCTTTTGCTTTGGCCTCCTTCCACATATTGGTATTCTTGCTCTGAACATCGATAATGTCATATTCCTCAACACGGTGAGGCTCCAGAGCCATCAGGTGAACCAGTCGACCAACGGAGAAGGCATCGGATTCATCTTGGCCATATTTGGTGACGTAGTGGTAGGTCTTGGGTGACTGGAGCAATAGTTTACAAGCCGAGGAAGAAAGTGCTGCCTTTGAAAGATACCCGTAATAAAACGAGTCGTCCATCATCTTTTCAACTACGGTTGCCTTATCCCAAGTGCTTCCGTCTAATAGTTCAATTATTTTCATAGCATCTTTCTTAGTCGGTCGTGTGCTGCTACACCGCCATTGTTCCAGGCGGTTTCCATACGCATCGACTCGAAGTTAATTGCCTTGTCCATTTCCTCTTTTGGGATGTCCAGACCGTACTGCTTCACAAGCAAGTACATATATTCAACTGTTGTCATAATTAGAAGTGTAAGTAGTTAAAGTCTTGCTCCGCTGCTCGTTCGTACAAAGGCTCCCAGTTAAAGTCAGGAACCATATCTGGGGCGTAAGGGGCGTGGTCTACGTCAATCATTCCGAAGCAGTCAACTGCCTCTAAACGCCAGCGCATCATATCGTTTACAGACTTGAAGCCTGCCCAAGCGGCAAAGACCTCGTGGTAGTCGCCTACAATGTCTTCAGGTGCAAGGCCTTGATTCTCGGCCTCGTACATCAGGTCGGTGTAATTCACTTGCATAGCGCAATGATAATAAACGGTGAATAAACCAGAAGAAAGGCAGCGGTGCCTAAAATTGTACTCCAAGCGATGTACACGGTGACATCTTGGAACAGGTCGATGAGTTTGTTTTTCATTGTGTGTGTGTTTAATTGTTCACCAAAGATATAAAATTTTCAACACATACAACATTGAGGTAAAAAAAATAGCCCCGAAGGACTATTTATTTTTCCACTGCGTGTAGCACACCGCTAATCGCTGGTCTTTGCGAGGATATTCTTTTAGCATCGTGTCGTCAGTTACGCAGCGATTAATGAACTCCTTTTGGTCTTCTTTGGCTTTAGGGGTTGGTAAAGGCATAGATTTGTTTTGCTTGGTTTACGTTTAAGAATCCTACCACCTTATCAACCTTGTACGTCTTTGCGAAGTCAGTTGTTGCTGGCATTCGCTTTGTCTCCCAGTTGATTTCGATTGTCGCCAAGCGGAAGACGTAGATGCCAACGGGGGTCGAGTTGATGTAGATGGGGTTGGTCTCGAATTTTGCTGAGCGGGCAAGGAGGTTGTCGTACTTCATTTTCTCAATGAGCAGCTCGTCGTAGTGGGTGCGCCTGCACTTCAACTCGATGTCAAATGCCCATTGTGCCGAGTAGCAATCCCAATGCGACATCGGCTCCTCGCTCATTTCTAAGTCAGGCAAGAATCGTTCCTTGAGGAACTCAAACAGCTGGAGCTCCGTCATACTCGTTGTAAACGCTACGCAACTCCTCTACCCATTGCACCCAGAGCTTTGGGTTGCAACCGCAGGGGACGTGGTAGACGTGGTTAAAGACCCGTGAGTGAATCTTGGCGATTTGCTTTTGGTCGTCCGCACTCATTGAAGACCTGTAACGCAAGTAGAACTCCGATAGCCATTCGTATTCCTTTTGCTCTAAACATTTCGGATTCTTGCTTGGGAACAAGCGATTGAGCTTCTCCTTGCGGGCTTCACAACCGCAGTCAACGCCAGTGGCATCGCTAAACCAATCGACTACCGCCTTGATTCCTGTGGCCTCTGTGAACTGTTCGATTCTATCCCCGAGACCTTTTGGCTTTCGACCACGTTTGGTACTCTTCTTCACAGGAGGATTTGATACGTTCTCTTCCATTTTTTAAGGTGTGATAAATTGACCGTAAACTTATTTTCGTGTCACTCGACAACTTACGCATTGATACGTTGGAATCGTGGTACAGGGTGAACAACTTATTGTCGTACCAATCCCATCTGGCGACCTCCACCTTTACCGCTTCGGCTAAATCCGTAAAGGCCAAGTCAGATTCAAGGTCGTGTACCTCGTCGATGTCGTCAAAGTCTTCTAACGATATGAATCTGGCCGCCTGTTGCTGCTGCCGTAGGTACAGGTTCCGAAGGGTGATGTAAACGAAGAACGTGTTGGGTTCATCACCGTAGCGAATCTTCTCAAAATCCTTGACGTATGTGTACATCCTTATGTACATATCTTGAACGAGGTCTTGGGCGGTATCGTAGTCCGCACCAAAACTCTTTGCCATCCGAAGCCAGTCGGAGTGGCGTTCTGCTAATCGTTCAAGTAGTTCTCCCATTCAATTTCGAGTATAAAGATAAACAGAGGTATCTGTATCTGATGCACCTCGATGTCATTCAACTCAATTTTAGACCAGTTGAAGCCCAGAAGAACGCCGTAAATAGGGTAGAATCCGATGTTAAAGTTCATTTGCTATTTGGTTTATCTTTTGCAGCTTGGCTTTTAGATACGCTATCTCTTGCTTTAGTTCTGCATTTTGTCTTACCAAATAATCATAGTTGAGGACATTTGTGACCGATTTCTCTTCGGGCGTTTCTTGCTTGGGAAGTTCACCTCGGATGTTCATTGCGGATTCGAGTGCCGCTTCGTGTAACTTGTTGCGTTTAAACGTGAGCTTCCCGTAGTGAATGATTGACGAATGGTCTTTGCTTAATTGGTGGCCTAACTCAGCCAAGGTAAAGAAAGGGCGAAACGCCTTGCAGTAGGCCGAGCGAACTGCGATGTTCTGGGCCTTACGGCTTCCATCGTCTTCGTAGTGGATGTACTCACAAAAGGTTTTGTAGTTCATCTCTTGCCTCGGTATTGAGCGTTGCCCATCTGGCGTTGAGTAAGGACGTGCAGCAGTGGTACGCTGAATTGTTTTCCGTTCTCATCTTGAATTAACATCCACGCTCCCCAGTCGCCCCAGTTGCTGGCACGGCGGTAGTCAAGTACAACAAAACGCTTTTCGTTTATTTCGAATATTTCGTCTATATCGAAAGGTAGGGGGATAAAGTCGCCTCTCATATTAGCTGCTCTTGTAGTTTTAGGATTTCGGCTTTTGCTTGGTCAAGTTGTACAAGCGACTGATTCAGGTCGTAGCGCAACTGTGCATTCTCCAGACGGGCCTCTCGTACCTTAACGTCCAACGTCCGCTTCAGGTCAACCATATCTTCGAGCATCTGAGTTGCCTTCCATAGCGAGAGCAAGTGGTCTACTATAATTGTTTCGGTCGGGTTGTCAACCGCTACTTGGTTTGTCCAAAGGATAGCGTCATTGACTCGGAGAATCTTATCACGAACGTGAATCTCCCAAGCGTCTTCAGAATGGTGCATCGATATCGTTTAAAGTGATTTGTACGGGCGTTGGTGCGTCAAGCAAGTTATAACCGTCTATCTTAAATCCAACATTGCCTCGCATTGATTCCATACGGATAGGTTCGGCCAAAGGAGTCGGTCTTCCGCCTGTTTCCATTTCTTTTGTCTTTCTAACGTGTAGCTCTGTAAATAGCCACTCCGTCGGGTGCTGGGCCAGTCTCGCAACCACCAGTACACAGTCGGCACGGTTTCCCCACTTGCCCCCTCCTTCAATATCGGCCGTATTTGGAGGCATAGGCAGTCCTGCGTATTGATGGCCTTGCGGAAAGGTCTTACGCATTGCCTCTGTAACTGGGTGTGTGTTTACAATAGTAGTCACGTTGTTCTTATGGGCAAATAACCGAATCGCTGAGGCCACCTCGTAGTGGTATTCGTGCATACCTGTTTTACCCAACTTCTTTTGGTCGGTCGATAGCGAGTTGTACGGGTCAATAAGTGCGCCAGTATAGTCCCACTCCTCTTTGATTTCCTCCATTACCCGCAAAAGGCCGAAGGCATCGTACAGTTTGTTCCCATCGATAAACGTAAAGTATTCGTTCACAAAGTCCAGGTGGCGGTACATAACGTGTTCGGGTATCTGCTGAATCGGCAGGCAAGCAATAAACTCAATCATCTTACGCTTCAAGGAGTGCACCTCGTTTTCTGCTGAGTAAACCAACCACTTCTTTTCGTAGTTCATCGACTGCATCAGCATCAGGTAGATAAGCGTGTGTGTCTTACCTACGTTGGCGTGGCCAGTTACAACGATAAACTCACCATCCTTGAAACGGAGGTACTCGTCTATCTTCGGATTGCCCAGTTTGCCTGTATCGTAATACTTGCCCGCTCTGGCTCGTTCAAGAAACGGCAAGACCGCTTCGTTACTTAGAATATCTGGATGTCTCATTGTGTGTTGTTTTTTCTTCTTAGTGAACGGATTTCCTTTACATAAGAGGCGTTTAATCTATTAAGTTCTGTTATTTGTTTCTTTAGTTTTACTGTTTGCAGTCTTAAGTTTTCAATGAGTATATCTGGAGCAACGGTAAAATCAATCTCAAAATCCTCAACCTCGGTGGCGTATTCTTTCTTTGGCGAAGATACCCTAATTCCGCATTTGTACAACCCAGGCTTTGTTATGTTTAACTTCGGCTTCAGTTCGTGTATACATAACGCCTCAGCATAAGCAAGTGCCTTATGTGAGCTTGTTTTGTTTGAATCAGTTGGGTTTATTTCTACATATAGGAAGGTAGAGCCGTAACCGTTTCTTATATGACTGTAAATCCTTTGTTTGATAGCAACGCTCTTACCAACGTATACGATTTCATCATCCTCAATACAGAAGTAGATAAACTTAGGAGCGTCATTGGAATAAAACTCGTCGTGATGAAAAACCTTTGACCTTTTTAGCATTGATAGCACAACCCGATTCTTGGTTGTTAATCCAGAAATTATCTTTTGTTTATTCATTGTGTTGTGTGTTTCGTCAAAAGTAAATCAAAATCTAATACAAAAAACATTAGGCAAAAAAAAGCCCCTCCGAAGAGGGGCCAGCAGTCCTAAAAAACACACACACTAAAAAGGACTGCTTTCTTCTACACGGGGAGCGAAGTGTTCTTCGTGTGTTGCTCCCTTCTGCTCGTTTAACATCCAAGCGTTGAACTTGTCGGCTAACTCGAAAATCTTTTCCACGGGAATCGTTGCGCCTTGGGCTACATACGATGCAGACATTTCAACTGCCGACTTCAAAGCAACCTGGCGGATGATAGACTTACCACGGTCGTCTCCACCTGCTGCGCTCTTTGCGAACGGTGCGGTGTAGTTGTTCTGGAATCCTGCTTTTTGAATCTTGATGGTTCCCTTCTCGTTCTTGGTGTAGGTAACGTCGTCGCCTACTGCGTAAGGAGGGGTTGTGGACTTTGCGAATGTTGTTCCGAAGTCTCCGTCGTCAAAGCGTACTTCAAACTTAAAGAACTCGTTCCATTGTCCTGTTGGGGTGATGCTCGTGATTTTAGCCATTTTGTAATTCGTTGATTAAGGTTCTTTTTAATACTTCGTTTTCTGCTTCGAGGAACTCGTTGCGTGAGGATAGTGCCTCGACTCGATGTTGCAAGAACTGGATAAGCTCTTTTGCCGCATCTGGCGAGAGGTTCATTCGACTTGTGTACTCCATTGTGCGTGTGTTTTTAATCCGACCACTTAAACGCAGGTCGATGCTCGTACCATTTTGTTGGCGTCAACAATTTGGTTTTTCAAAGATATACAAAAAATCAATACCACAAACATTCACCAAAAAAAATTACCTTACCTGTATTTTTTTCTACGTCAGAGTTTCTATATATGGAAACTTTTGTAACGAATCTTGCGGTGTCGTCTTGCACGCCTCCGTGCTTGCGTAACGCATCCAAGGCGAACTTAATTGCCATTATACAGTTGTCGTTATCGTAGCCGTAGTTGTGCTCTAAGTTTACTACCAGTGAACTGAATTTGAATGGGTCGTATCCTGCGAGCTGAGCAAGAACCTCGGCAACAAACTTGTCCTTGGCCTTCTTTCGTACTATCCAGTGCTTGGACGAATAGAACTGATTAAGCGAAGGAACCTTGCCAAGCGTGACTTCAATCCTTGTATCCGCAACGAGCCGCAAAGGCGGGGTCGAGGTGGTGGATGCGTCCGAGCAGGACTTTCTCTTGCTCTTTGGCTTGGCTTCTTGTTTTGTCATTACAGTTAGCGAAAAGATTCGCAATGTCCGCCAGTATCAAATCTATCTGGTTCTTGACTTGTGGGTTGTTGTAGTATGGCATTTCGGTGTTTAAGTTCACGTTGTAGGTGGATTATTGCTTTTTCAATGTCGTCCTCAATAGGATTAAATGGCTTCTTGCCGGCACGCAGCAAGTAGGCGATTGCTACGCCGAGGTTGTAGTTATCCTCTTGGAAGTCCAGAACCACGTCCATAGCCTCGATGCCTTTGTACTTGCCCAAGTAATACTTAGGTGTCATTGGTCAAAGTGCTTAGTTCCGTTCTCGAACGTGTTGTATTTGCGAATGTCTCTTGCTTCGTCAATGGACAAGTTGTAATCACAAAAGCCAAAGTGATTCAAGAAGGCATTGGTGTAGTCGTTCTTAAGACGACCCTCCTCGATAGCGAAGTATTTCATTCGCTTGGTGTTTCTATCTGTTCCCATATTGCAAACCTAAAGCAAGATTCAACAGGTCTGACGAATGTTGAAAACAAAAAAGTTATTAACATTTGTCGGAGGTATGCCTCCAACGCTTATTTTTTACAACTTAGTTAGTTAGTTAACTTAGTTACTTAACTAATAACTAAACTTAGTAAGTAAAGTTATAACTTGACTAAAATTAAAAATAAAAGAAAATCTTTGATTTAAGACACTTTTATACGCCAAGGCATATCAACATACCACTTTTGGTATAAAGTGCATTAGAACGCATATAAAGCACCTCTATCGCTTTATTAGGGCAGCAAATCCGATAACGATTGCAACTGCTGCAACTATCTGCCAAAAAAAAGATTGCTTCCGTGGGGCGGAGACCTTCTGACGGATGTACTTCGTCACTTGCACCGTGTCGCTCTGGCAAGTTGCCGATACACGGATGGTATCAACACGTCTTACCAATTTGACCTTGATGTTATTCTTGTTGATAACCACGCTATCCCATTTCGGTAGCAATACTGTATCAACAATCTTCCGTTCCTGCGTGACAATAGTGGTGTCCCATTTCTGTACATAAACATTAGCTCCTTTCTTTACGGCCTGCCGAAGATGCCAATCAGCTGAACAACTACCCAGAGCAAGACTCACAATCAGGATTATCAATAGAGCAAGCAGGGGGTGTGGGTACGTCTTCGAGTTCATTAAGCCAGTTTTCAAAATTTGATGTATTTGGTTTTGCCATTTTTCTTGATTGCTTTTAAAACTTCGCCTCGGTTGTTTCCAAGCTCGTAGGAGACGTGAATCCACGCAGGTTGACTATCTGTACCAAATTCCCAAATGAGTTGCTTAAAATGCGTGTATTTGCGTATGTAGGCGAATACAGAGGCTAAGTCCTCGCATTGGATGTCTGCGGCTCTTCCGTATAGGTGGTCGGATGTTGCTCCTACACCACCTACCGCAGCATTCACCTCAGGCGAGCGGTATCCGCTTGTAACTTCAATAGGCCCAAACTTGTCTCGTGCGGGTTGCAGGATGTATTGCACCAAATACTTGAGGTTGGCAATCGCCTCTTGGCTCGGGCGGTTCGGTAAACCCGTTTCGGTTCTCACGAACTCGCTTAGGTTAAAATTATTTGATAGTTTCATCTTGATAAATTTTATGCAGTAACTCTAACAATTTACGAGTTAACGTGTCTTATATCGCACTTTTTGGTAGGAAATCATCCGCTATATGGGATTTTATCACTTCTTCTCTCCATCCTTGGTCATCATCAGCGCAAACCCGCCCATCAGGAACGCACTGAACTCGGCAAGGCTGGCTTTCTCAAACCATACCAGTATACCGCCAAAGATGATCAGCACGAAGCCGAACACGGTGGTCTTCCAGTTGCGAAAAATCCTATCTATCATTTTTGATATCTCGGTTCCAACGCCACACGGTGTACACGAACGAGGTCAGCATCACAAACAGACCCGCTATCTGATGCACCTCGGCCAACGTCAACCCACCTACGGCCAAACTCCAAGAGGTGGCTACTGCGCTTGTACTATCGTGCTTCATTTTTGTTCGTATGCTGCTGCGTAATTGCTCTCCCATCCCGCAAACCAATGCACGGCTGAATTTGGCACAGGCCACACGCACAACGATTCAAATTGTACGTCACCTGTCCAAATAATATCAACCGCCCAACGGGGGTCAGATTCAACGAGGCCGATTTGATGGACGTAGCAATCAACAAAGGTGATTTGGTCTTCTTCCATCGTTGCGAATCCAGCGGAAAGCATATCGGTGATGAACTGGCCTTCGGATGGCCAAGCGTATTTTAAATAGTTCATAGCGTGGTGATTTGTGCGAGTTGGGCGTTTGTCAATCGGGTGGGGAATAGGGCGGCTTGGGTTACTCCATCTCCAAGCGATGAACCTCCAGTTTGTAACGTACCTACGGAAATTCTGCTTAATTGATTGGTAAACATTGGAAGCGCCGATGATGAAGAATTACCCGTTCCGTTTATATATACAGCAAAACCATTAGCGGCGGTAGACCACGCAAAAGCCGCCTTAATACTTCCAGAGGTTGGCACCGAAGTGAAGTTGACAGTTTGGTCTGATTGTCCGCTTAAATTACGCTCTAAGGTAATAGTTTGAGCAGCTGTACGCCTTGCTCTGATGCGGTTCAAACTTGTGCCGTCTGAAAGCGCAAACAAAGCCACTACTTCGGCAAAAGCTCGTACGTTGCACTCAATAAAAAATGTTCCCTGGCTTTGACCAATAAGCGAAGAAACGCCCGTTTTTTCCGCTAAGTCCGCCAACCTCGTCACCGCTGCCGTAGTGGTAGGAATGTAGGTCGTGGCGTAGGCACCAACTTCATACTGCGCTCCCCAAATAAATGCGCCATCGGTTCCGTTGCCTATGAAATCCGTGAACGTGGCCGTCTGATTTAAATTTATACGGAGTACCTCATTTGCGATTGAGGCAGCTTTAGTTATAATAAAACGATACCAACCATTTCCTGCGTCAACAGAACTGGCTACAATGCCAGCAGTAATTTGGCTAATCGCTCCGTTATTCAAGTTAACGATAGCACCACTTAACCCAATGCGAAGAAAAATAAATTCTATTTCGCCTTTTTTTAAGTAAACAGAAAAGGTATTATTTCCTGCTGCGCTTGTTGATGTTTGGTCAATTCTATGCTGAGCGGGCAAGCCTAAGCCTACTGCCGCCACAAGTTTATCAGCAGTTAATGTACCATTTGGTGCCGTTGTAGCATTTGAGGTGATGGTTGCAGTCTGAGCAGTCCAACTTGTTTCAAACTGCTCCGAGTATAGCGCAAGGTTTGTCCGCTGCGGTTCGAGCAAGAGCCGAGGACAACTATTCAAACTCCCATCAGCATTGCGGTAGTCAAGTCGTGGTACATCTTGGCGGTTGGTAGTTGCGAAGTAGGGCTTTGCGTCTGTGCCTTCAACGAACTGCGCTCCCCAAACTAAAAGGTCGGCAGTAGTTCCAACCGCACTTCGTAAGTCAAGACCAACACCACGAATAGCACTTGCCCAAGCAATGGACGTAACCGTGAATCTTTGCCATTCGGTAGTAACTGTGATAGTTGTGCTTGTCAAACCATTAGTGCGAAGTTGAATGTTTTGGCTGGAAGATGTATTTGATTTAACGTAAATGCTAAACGTGTAACCAATCCCTCCTGCTACGTCTTGCGATATAAGAGAAGCACCAGAAGCACCAGCGTTGAATACGATTCGGTCTGCCGTCATTGTTCCATTAGGAGCGACTGCTACGTTTGCTGTTACAACTGGAATCAAGCCAGTCCCCGAACCAACCTTACTCCAAGCAGCATCCGAGAACATCTCACTAAACGTAAGTAGATTCCACGGAGTCCGTTCAATCACCCCTGCACTATTTGTACGGGTGGCATCGCTCGCACGGGTGAACTGGAGGTCACCCAGCCCATTTGTAGGCTTCTGTGCATACACCACATCTTCTTTAATACCTTCAGGTATCAGTAGCCACGAGGCATCATCATACAGGCTGCTCATAATTCCCTCTCTTTATGTTTCTATTAATGTAACTACACAACGGGCGCAGATTCGTGTAGTGATTTAATCTAATAATGTCCTCTACGCTTCTGGCGGTAGATAAAGGTACTACGTGGTCAATATCCCATCCGTGAGACATCTGGCCATTGTATAAGCCCCTATTGCTCCAAGACATCCAATACTCAAAATTGGACTCTATATGCTCTTTAAATTCAACATACGAACAACCAATAATCTCTTCGGTTCTTTTTGACTTATAAGTGCCAGACATAAGTTTACACAAAGTTTTACGCATTGAAACCTTTAACGCAAACACTGGGTCAACCTTAGCTCGGTCTTTATTATACTGATTCCACTTCTCTTTATTCTGCCTAAAGTACTCTGCCTTTCTGGATGCTATTGCTTCCTTGTTGTCTATGCGGTACTCGCTAACTCGTTTAATTATTGACTCCTTATTACTTAGATAATAATTGTGAGCCTTTACTTTTATTTTATCAATGTTGGCTTGATGATATGCCTTGTCCTTTATTGATTTACATTTTTTGCAGCAGCTTTGCAATCCGTCACTACGTCCACTATGTTTTCCAAACATAGAGACATCCTTAACCTCTTCACAGGTTCGGCATAGTTTTACAGAATTTAAAGTGTCTACACTTAAACTCATAACCAAGAATCGATTTTAGCAACTGCGCAAGCACTACCCTCGTAATACCCACCCGCTGCCGTTACACGTTGCAAATAGAAATAGTCGTAAGCATCCCCGCTCTGACCTGTTAGGTTCGTTTCTGGATGCCCCCACGAGTTCGGGTGAATCAATCCCCAGTTGATGTTGTTGACATAGCCCTGCCCCCAACCGATTTGGTTCATTGCGCTCCCCTGCCCCCAGTATATTTTGTTATTTGGACTCGACATATCGTTTTAGTTTAATTACGTTCGACTCCTTTGCCTTATAGCACCCACGAGGACGCACGGTTGTCTCGGTCTGGGTAGATGTCTTCGTTGACGTTTTCATTGTACTCTGGAAATTCAGTTGAATGGAAAGCCATATAGTCAATAAAGCGTTGGGCATAGTATTGCGCAATCGTGCGCTCTTTCTCGACTAAGTAGTCAATCTCTATTTTTTCTGCGTTTGTTGAATTCTCGCTGATATGCTTAAACACTCCTCCGTTGGCAACTGTGTACGCTGCAAAGGGCAGGTACTCGGTCATTGCGAAGTGGATAAGCATCGGTTGAATGTAGTCAACCACCAACGCCAAGTAGTCGCCCGCCAAGGTGTCGTTTAGGATTTCGGTAGAAATCTTGTCGTACAACTTGGTGCCTGTGTAGTTCTGGACGTGGATGTCCTGAGCGATGGAAATAAATTGTATAAATTTATCGGTGTCCAGATTGCCTGATATTGCGGTATTTCGGACTACGTCCTCCCGCTTTACGAATAGAGCTTTTGGCATTAGTTCTTGCTTTTAGGTAAAAATCCTTCGTTCGGCATATCAACAGGGCGAGTGGCAACCTTCTTGTTGTTCTTTGGCAAATCGACTCCTGCTTTACGGGCTTGGTTAACCGAAATATCAGCATTCGGATTCTTTGCATCTGGCGTTACGCCTTCCGCCTTTGCCAAGTAGGTCTTACGCATCCAGAAGTGATGGCACCGTGCGCCTCCCTTGTACAACCAAATGTCGTAGTTGGCTGCTCCCCGTGGACCGAATCCAGCGTTGACGGATTGCTTGCCCATCCGCTCGATGTCTTCCTTGCGGTAGACCTTCTTTGCGTTTACCATCTTCTTGCAGAAGTCACGGCTCGTGCTTTTGGTAGCGTTAGGAGCGTATGCGTAACGAATCTTGTACTTGCGTCCGTCCTTGCTAATTCCGTCCTGCTCGCTTTTGGCGTTTGGGAAGGCTTCGCCTGTCTTTGCTAACTTAAGAAGTGAATCTAAATACGCCTCTTGCTCGTAGTCAACAGGCCTCTCATCCACCAAGTCAAAGTTTTCTAAGTCTTCATCCTCACCAAACTCAGCAAGGCGGTCGAATACCTCCTCCAGCTCTGCATCGGTGACCTCGGCGGATAAACTAAAGTTGCTATCCTCAACGCCTGTGGACTCCTCTACCACCTCAGAAGGAGCAACAATCTCCTCCTTAAACTCCAGAGGCTGCAAGGTCTTGAAATAGATATTAAGAGACGCTTGGTTGAACGACAGGATTTGCTCGATGCCATCCAAGATAATTTCCTGAAGGGGACGGATAACGATATTGTCGAACAGGATAGAAGCCGTTTTAAGCTCCTCTGCGTTGTTACCGAGTCCTGAGTTATCCTTAATTCCCAAAAGCATCGGAGAAGTCACCCTATGGCCTACCATAATCTTCTGCGTGCATTCCGTAGATAGGAATTGGTATTGGTCGCTTGCGTCCGACAGTTGTACGGGTTCGATTGTTGCTGCGAGTTCCTTGTTGTCGTTGAACGCCAAGATAAACCGACCAGCATTCGAGCTACCCGAAAACTTATCTGCAATCCTGCGTTCAATTAGCGTTTGGTCTTCTTCGGTTGGGATTCCGTTATTGAAGTTAACCAACATAGACGGAGCAAGTCCGTTCTTAATGTTATTGATGTGGTAGTTGGCTACCTCCTCCTCCAAATCAGCGTAAGGCAAGGAACCTTGGTAGTCCGTAGGTGCGTAGTAGTAGTATCCTGCTTTGTACGGCTTAATGTAAAGTATCTCAATGCCGTTGTTTGACATTCCAAACGCATCAATCCGAACTGGCTCCTCTTTGCGTGCCTTTACGGCATCCCAGTTCTTGGCGTAGTAGTAAGCAGGAATATCGCCACGTTCGTTGCAACGCTCAGCTCTAAGGGTCTCAACGGGGATATGTTCTACCTTGACAATTTTAGAGTGGTCTTTGTTGTAGATAACCTGAAAGGCAGCGTTGCCCATCATCTTGAAGTCCGCACAAACACGAGACACCGTTTGCTTGCTAAACAAGGACATCATCATTGCGTACTCGTCTGGCTTCTGGGCTGCGTTTGTTGCTCCAAGCCCTTTACCGAATACCATATCGATAATCCCGTTAATGATAGCGTTGTTGGTCGGGCTTCCGTTGTACCTGTCAATCAGGTATTGGAAGTAGTTGTTGTCCTCACCGTACTCCACCCAGCCTTTATTCGCCACCTCTTTAATTTCGGGACGAACGTAGGAGTTCATTGCTACGAATCGAATGTTGCTCATATAATTACAAATGTATTATCCCCAGCGGTCTCCTGCGTGTAAACGCCAGAGTTGACGGTATACTTCTCGAAGTTCGTTTGGTTGGTGCAAAACACCCGACCTCGGTAGATTAAGTTCGAGCCGCTAAATACTTCCAACAAGTAGAAGTTGGCCTCTTCCAATACCCAAGCAGCAGCGATGGTCATATAGCCATTGGCGGACGTTGGTGTTCTCGTTTGTTGCTGCGTGGTGTTAGTTGACTCATTGGTTAACTTGACAACCACCGTAGCAGGAAACGACCTCGGAATGATAACGAGGTTTTGGCTTGATGCGCTTGTTGTTAAGATGTTCATCTTTTAATTAACTCAGGTCGGGCGTTTTGTTTTTCTTACAAACAAAAAAGCCACCCGAAGGTGGCCTTTCTGACTTGCTTAAGAAAATATACTAAAAAGTATTTAGTTCGTTTCTTATGTTATTGAGCTTCTGTATGAGCTTATCAATAACTTGCGGTTTTGAGCCAGATAAATTCATAGTGGCCTGAGTACCGCTACTAATGTCAACTCCAAGTTCTTTTGCTGCTGATACATATTTTTCGGCCGTTTTATTTGCTTCAATATATTTAGCCTTTGCATCATTCAAGGCTTTTTCAACATTAGGAATTTGCTTAACTAAAGCCTGCACCGCAGAAACAGATTCCCATTCTTTATCAACAGCTACTTTGAAGGCCGTTTCAAAATCATCTTTAATTCCCAACTCAACCTTAACTGGCTTGGCTGAAGCCAAGATATTGTATACTGTTTGTTTGCTCATTTTATTTATAGATTAGGTATGGCAGATTTCAGCTCGTTCTCCAATTCGTTTTTCAAGAACTGAATTCTAACTTCAAGAAAGAACGATTGTTGCTGAGACTTGTTGTATTCTGGCGTCTTCTTTGCGTCAATACCCAACTCCTTTGCCTGCGCAACGTACTTTCGCTGGGCTTTGGTTAGTTCAGATAAGACGTTCTGATATCCCTTTAAGGCCTTTGCCGCCTGCGTTGTAACCAATTCGTAAGACCCAATTAATCCACGAGCTTGTTTTAAAAAACTATTTGTGTTACGAATAATAACGTCGTAGTCGGAATTCAGTGGCCCGATGGAGGCAATAGCAGAATTGAGTTCATCTATGACAGACAACTCAACCTTCCGCATTCGGTTAATAATCTCTAACGGCTTATTCATACGTCAAAGATATATTAAAAATCGGTTCCTGATACGATAGTGGTAATTCCAGCAGCAGTCAAAGTACCATCCAAGAAGTTCGCAGGAACTGGCTCCTGTCCGTTTAGTGTCAGAGTGTAGCCACTCATATCGCCCATAGCAGCACCAGTAACGATAGTACCACCTGTAACCTCGCAACCGTGTTGCAAACCAGCAACGAAGTAGTTACCATTGCGGTCTTCAACAATAACAATCGGACGGCCGTAAGCCATCAACTTGATTTCCTTGTGTGATTGCTTGCTCAATTTGTGCAAGGTCAGATTCAAGGTTTGGTCGAAGAACGTGGTTCCGTTGTCACGAGAAGAAGTGATTGCCTGCTCGAATGAGGAGGTTCCTTTCAGGTCGTATTTGTAAGCGGTCAATCCGCTTCCGAGAACGTCAATCGCATCCGTGTTGGTGGCGTCATAAGTTACCGTCAGGTCTGCGTAGTTCAAAAAGTAAACCGCATTCAAACCACCTACAACGTCCTTGCAGGGTTCGATACGGCCAAGGGAAAGTGCACAAGCCATTTTGTTTGTATTTAGTAAGTTAAAAAAGAAAGGGGTGGGGCGTTATTACACCACCACCCCCTTCAAGGATTTGATTTAAAATTAAGCGTAGAAAACGATGTCGGAACCGATACCGTACTGGATACCTGCGCTCATACGCATTACCAAGCGGAAGTTCTGAGAACCATCGATGTCGGCCATATCAATCAGGCGAACTTCGTTCTTGTCGCTCAACAAGCCAGTTCCGAAGAACAAGTTGCTCTTCTGAGCTGCAACCATACGGTTAGCAGAAAGACCTTCGGCCAATACAACGGGAATTCCGTCGAAGAACAAAGGCTCAGAACCATACCACATAGTACCTTGGTTGTTCACACCATTTGCACCCAGACCAGAAGCTCCGAATCCGCCCAATGCACGGACGTAAGCCTTGGCTACGTTCTGAGATACATACAAGTAAACGTCAGGCTTGCCGTACAGGGCAGCAGGGATAGCGTCAACTACCTTGCCCATTTCAGCAATTACGTTAGAAGCGGTAACGGTAGTACCGGTTACGTCTACAACGTCTCCATCAGCAGCGAACAAGGTTTGGAAACCTGCGAACTGGCCAGAAGATGCGTTAACACCAGCCCAGATGTTCTGCTCGATGCGGGCAGAAACACGCTCGGCGGCGTAGGCAATCAAGAAGTCAGTGAAAGAGGCAGGTACATTCTTGAAAGCGGAATATCCCATCTCAACGGCTTGCCAAGTTTGCTCGAAGTCCTTCTTACACATTTGCAAGTTAACTTGGAACTCTTCCAAGGTCAAGATACGCTCGGTCAAGGTAACGGTAGACGTAGGGTCAAAGTCGCAAGTAGCGTCCTTCAAGATGTCGTCCGTGTTAACCTTCTGGATAACGGATTTGTAAAGTACGTTGGGCAAAACCTCGATGAGGCCTTTGTCCAAGGTAGGTGCGCTCAACAGAGCGGCGGCAACGTATTTACCAGCGAATTCGCCAGCATACGTCGTGGTGATTGAAGTAGTTGTGGGCATTTGTTATGTTTGGGTTTTATTTGTTTAAACGGGCAAGGACACGGTCAAGGGCAGACTCGGGCGAGTTTTGCGACAGGCTTACTACCTCTTTAACTGAACCTTCTGGATTGTGTTTGATGGCGGATGCGGCAGGTACGTCAGAAGACATTTCTTGCTTCTTCTTGTAGGCTCCCATCTCTTCCTTCATTGCGGACAACTCCGCCTTCATTTCTTCGATAAGGGGCATTACAAGCTCCTTAATCTTGTCTTCAACAGATGGCTCAGCAGCGGCCTCAACCTCTACTTCTACCTCTGGTGTTTCCTCTTCGGCGGCTGCTTCTTTGATTTCGCCAATCACGCCTTCTTCGGTAACGACCAAAACACGTCCGTCTTCCATCAGGTATTCTCCTACTGGAACAGCAATACGGTCTTCTTCGCTAACGATAAAGATGGGTTGGCCTGCTTCAAATGCTTCGGCTTCGAGGACAGTTCCGTTGTCAAGTTTGGCCTGCGCCAACTTAACCTCTGCTTCTACTGCTGATAACTCAGCAAAGAATTTGGTGAAAATTTCGCTCGCTTTCATATTTCAACTAATTTGATTGGGTTTACTTTGTTACAAATTCGGGGCTTTATTAACAGGGCCTACTCCCTGCGCTCTGAGCGAACCATCGCAGCACTTAGAGGAGTAGGTGTTGTTTTTGCACAGGCAACCACGCTTGCCGTTCTTGGGTGATGTGCGACTTGGGGTCTCTTTCATAGTTTACCGAGTTCTTTTAATTTAGATTCTGACCAACGCTTGGCGGCAAGTCCGCCCCATAGCAAAAAGGAAATAGTACCGCAGGCTTCCGTATCGGATTCGTCATAGTATGCCTCAGCTCTTGATAGGTACGAGTACATACGGCTAATTGTCTCCACGCTTACGGGCTTCCCGTCTGCCAGTTGTTGTGCTCGTATCTTGCCCACTTGCGTAGCGCACTTGTTACCGCCTTTCTCGTTGAGTTCGATACCACGCTTAGCATTGTTGCGAACGGCCTCTGGGTAGTCTGTATACGACTCCATTTCGACTCGCTTCTTGCTCTTTAGGCGGCCATCCTTTTTAATCTTGGCAATAATATTGGAAAGTAGGAACTCAGCCTCCTCTTCTTCGATGCGCTCCAAGTGGGATTCCATTTGCAGCTTGTCAACGAAGTAGCCCTCGATTGAAAAGCCCTTTACACGGCCAGTCTTTACATAGTTTGTCCAGACGTCCTCATTGTTGACTTTCATTGACACCATCCAAGTACCTTCGGGCAACTCCATTCCGTAAATGGCAGTCTTATCTTTCTCTGGGTCTTCGATAATCCACGATTCAACAACCGACAAGCCATTGAGTTCGGCTGCGTGTTCAAGCGTTGTGTTGCCTTGGTATCCACGCATTAGGAATAACTCAGATGCCTTACGCACGGTCTCTTTTGAGAAGTAGACGTAAAACTCCTCTCCGCCTTGGTTGCGGTAGATGGTCTTATTAGGAACCAAGGCTGCACCCATCAAGATGCGCTTCTCCTCGTCCTGCTTGGCGAACTGTACCTCGTGTTCTTTTGACAACGTGATAAAGTTCTCCTCGATGGCGGGATGTTCTACGATGCTTATGGCGTTAATGCCGTTTAGTCCTTCGGTATCTTCGAGGACGAGTTCAATTACTTTCATTATCCGAATGTTGCGGTTCTTGCTCTACGACGATTTAAGTTCTGTTGTGTTGTAACCTCGCCAGCGACTACATAGGCACGGACGGGTCTTGCGTTCATTCCGTTTACGGACTCGGCCAACTGATTTACACCACCACGACCTACCACGTTAAATTGAGGCGTTGTAGATGCTCCTGCGGAGGTTGGAGAATACGAAGTATCTGGACTTGGCCCTTCAGCCCCGTCAAACTTGGTGGCTGCAATCTTAGCGACATTCGCTGCACCAATAACTCCAGCAGCAACTGCATTGGCTACTCGTACAGGGAATGGCAATAGACCATCGGCTCCCTTTGCGCCCAACGCCCCAACAACTGCCGTGTAGGTCGCCATCGTGGCATCGGCAATCTGCAAGGCCTTGTTCAACTGGAACGCCTTTCGTTGACGTGCTTCGTTATCACCTGCGAACAACTCAGAAAGAGAAGCCAAGGCCGATAGCGACTGCTGCGCTAAATTCATATACGCATCGTTGACCATCTTACGGTCTTCAATGTCCTTTTGGTTTAGGTCTTTCTTAATCTTGGCAGTTTCAATAGTCGCATTTTGCTCTATTTCATTGCGTTGATTAATCAACTCCGCATACCGAGCCGTGCCTTCTTTTGTTGCGTTTAATTCGTCCTCGATAGCGGCAAGTCGTGCCGTCTTTAAGATGTCGATATTCTCAAGCTGTGAGTTCAGGCGCATACGCTCCGAGTCGATTAACTCAGCATCTGCGTTTAACTGATTCTCTAATTGAGTTAGGTATGCTTCCGTGTTGCTTTTCTCGATGTCGTTTTGTTCACGGAGCAAAGAAATGTAGTTCATCTTCTGCTCTGAACGCTGGCCTTCCAGACGCTCTTCGAGGTCAATCAATTCTAAACGTGCCTGCTCAAGCGCAATGTAGTTCTCCGTTGTCTTGTTGATGTTGTACTGCGATTGTGCGAATGCAACCTTTTTATCAATCTGTGCGGCTTCGTCCAGATATTGTTGCTCTAAAATCTTGCCGAGTTTCTCATTTGCCTCAATACGCTCTTGAATAGAAGCAAACTCATCATCTCGTGCTTGGCGCTGCTTCTCGGCTAACGTCTGGGCTTTCAACTGAATCTTCTGGCGTTCTACGTCCGCCTTCGCTGCGGCCTTCTCTAACTCGTTTAGTTTCTCACCGTCCTTAACCGCCTCCTTGACTCTTTTAGTCAATCGCTCTGCGGCTTTCTGTATCTTTTCGATGCCACCTTCCTCAACGCCAACAACACCGTCTACGACCTCGCTAAATGCTTCCTTAGCCAACTTAGACGCTTCTGCAAAGTCGCCTTTGAAGAAAGCAACAAGCGAACTACCAAGCGCACCGATGGCGTTGCCCATCTGCTTGAATAGATTCAATCCGTATTCAACCACCAAGGAACCAAAGTCCTTAATCGCCTGTACTGGGTCGCTAAAGATTTTGTCCAATGCTTCCGCAACCGCTGGGAAGACCACCTCGGCAAGGTCACTAAATAGAATCTTAATTGTGTTGATGGTGATGTTGAAGAGGTCGACTACCTTTTGGTTGCCTGTAAATACCTCTGTAATGGTATCACCTACCACGCCAATAATGGTTAGACTCTTGATAGCCCCAACCAATTTAGATATACCGCCTTTGGTGGCCTCCACGGCCTTCGTTGCGGTCTTAGCTCCCTTGCCTACGTTGTCGAATCCTTTCTTAGCAATAGACGATACCTCGCTGATGTTGTCTGCGAGTTTCTCGGTGCTATCGTTGAGCTTATTGAGCGTGTCCTCAAGGCCCTTAGCATCGCCCTCAATCTTTACTGTTTCGGTGACCGCCATTGTCTATATTTTCTTTTTGTACTCCCGTCTAACTTGTACATCCCTTTCGCTATGTCAATTTCTTTTGCCACGCCGTAAAGTGTGCTGCTATTAAGAAGCTCTACTAAATAACTTAAGTACCCCTGTTTCATACATCGTTTAAAAGTTCGAACTCTGCCTTGCCTGTGGTTAGTGCGAATGTTGCGTTATTCACAATCCACCTTTGGCCATTCCAAATCAACTTGTTTTTAAGGTCGAAGTTTAGAATCTTGCCCAGAGGCAGTATAGCACTAACCCGCACCAATCTACGACTTGGGTTGTATAAGTCAACGACGTAATCCCTCCAATAGGTATTGTAAAGGCTATTGTTAACCGTTGCCAATATGTAGGGGTCGATGTCTGCTCCATAGTTTAGTGAGTAGGTTGTTGCTCCGTTTGTTAGCTTAGATGAAGCGTTGCAATACCAAATAGTGTCTACCTCGACTGCGTCGTGGCCTGTAATAATGTTTGAATCGTCAATAAATGAAACGGGGTTGTCCCCGATAAAGTAGGTCTCAGGGGCATAGAACAGGAATGGTTGTCCTAAGTAAGTTTCCAGTTCACGAGTGACGGCATAGCCTGCGAGGATGTTTGTTAAAGCACCACCGTCTTCATCGGTCAAGATGTTGAAAAGCATTTGGTCGAACTGCGGCTCTACTGCCAATTCCTCGTCCGTGTCAAAAACGAAATTAGAGCGGAGGTCTCCGTAGCCCACGTTATTGGTCAGTCGGTATTGCTCGCCTGTAATTGCCCCTGTCTCGTTATACTTAAAATTTATTTGCTTGTAGAGTTGTGGCTTTTCTACTTGGCTTTCTGTGATGTCGAAGTATTGACTTAGGTTGACATCGGTTCCCGCCGCGTACCAATCGCCCAATGGCAACAGGTCGAATGTCGTTTCGCTTGTTGGTATGATAACAAGGTTAAACATCTTACACAACGAAGCGAGGAAGTCGGTAACCTTTTGCTCTGGCATCAGGTCACTAACGTACACGGTTGCTCCTATTGATTGAGAGGCAGCGTTATACGCAGAGGCGTAGACGGTATTAGGTGCGAACTGAAGCGATACTTCTATTAAGTTAGTGTCGAATGTTACTGGCTCGTTTGTGGATGCTTGAAAAGCAAGATATGCCGACTCACCATTGGTGATGGATATGTTCTCAAATGCGTAACCAGCAAAACTTCCGTTCTTAACCACCTGAGCGGTCAGTACACCGTTTACGAATAGGCCAATAGTGTAATCGCTCGTGTAGGTTGTTGTAATGTCAACTTCAAAACGATATACGTTACCCGAGCCAGTCGCTCCCTGTGGTGTGAATACACTTGTTGTGTAGTTCCACCAATCTGGACTAATTACGCTAACGGGGTCTGGTGCTTCAATCTTCTCAAATGGCATTGCATACGCCAAGTCCTTGTACATATATCCAGCTCGGCGGTGACACCACATATACAACAGGTCGTAATCGTTTACATCGGTGATGTTTAGACTTATCCCGTATTTCGTAGATATAGCGTCTACAATCCTGCTCAATTGGATAGCAGGCTTCAGGTCGTAGTATTGAAGTCCGTGGTTTTCGTTTACGTTGTGGAAGTGAATGTTGTTCGCTCCGTGGTCGTTGTTTACTGAGTCGTAATACCACACGTCCTGAGCCGTAATCATTGGGTAGATAATTACCCCCGAATGAATGCCTGTCCCTGTTAATCCCGAATGGATTGTTGCTTGGTCGTAGTCGTGGTTGTATGCTGATAAGTCAAGGTCGTAAAGGTAGTCCTCACCGAATAGGTCAGTAAGGTTTACCAACTGCCCGTAAAAGGTGATGTCGTACGCGTACGGTGCGTTCTTTTGCATTTGCACCCCTTCGAGTTCAATCACCCCATACCGAAATACCAAGCCGTTGATTTCAATGCGCCCCTCTGGCCGTACTCGGAAGTCTGCACCGCCAACGATGTCGGTTCGGTAGTAGTGTTCAAAGATGGTGTTGTTGCGTGGCGATGCAGGCACACTAAAGCCCTGCGTAAAGTCCGTGAAGACCTTGCTTATGTCTTGGATGTTCTGAACGCTTAGATTTATTGAAATCTCCTCGTCTTGGAATACGTCCAATTCCTGCTCCCCCAGAAAGATGCTTACCTTGTTCATCGGATGTCGTTTAGAATATCCCAAGCGATTTCAAAGGCCATAGTGTAATTGATGTTGCGGTCGTTTATGGACTTCTGGTAACGAACCGAGTCACGCACTACGTTGGCAGTAAACTCTACCCCCTCGTAGTTAAGTGAAATCTTTTCAGATAGCATCAGCTCTTTAATAATATCGGCGTAGTTCTCATCTACCCAACCCGTGTTCAGCGTGATAACCTCACGGCTATTTACGTTGAACTTACGGTATTGCAGCGATTGTGTTACGTTGGCCGCGGTGGTTGCGCTTACGGACAACTGAGGCATATAGGTCTCCTCGGTGAACGTAGCGTCTTCGGTTGACACCTTGAAGAAAGTAAGGTGGTCAGTTACCCCGAACTTGTTTACGAACGTGAGTCGTACTGGGTCGTATTTCGGTTCGCAAATCTCGCTCACTGTATACACTACCGAAGGCGTTGCCGAGTCCTGCCCGAAGCCTACTTGAAAGGTCTCGTTTAGACCAAGCCCAGAGAACGTAGATGCGTTGACTCGGTCGTAAGGAATATAAGCAATTCTGCTTATACTTGTCGTACTTGGCGTGTAGTTGGCCACGTTAGTCCAAGACGCTCCCACGTTGCGGTAAAAGAAGTAGATTCGTGATGGTGCGTATGCTGATAAAACGTAGTCCTTACCTACTGCTGTGTACAACGTGCGGTCGGTAACCATTCGGCCTGTAGTTGTTCCCGTATGCTGCGTGTAACTCAACCACCCATCCGTATTCAACCAAGAAGCGTTGTTTACAATCAAGCCAGAGCCAGGCGTTCCACCGTTGACGTAGTTAGAGGACAAGGAGAACTTACACCAAACCGCTTCGGTAGTTCCGTTCTGGTAGGAGTTGGTACTCGATTGCTTTAAGACCGAAATAATCTTTTCCCGAATGAGTTCGCTTATCTCAAATGTGATTGGCGCATCGCTGATGCTCGTCTTGTACAACGTGTAGTCAATCGCTGGGCTTGTAGTGCTATCCCCTGCAAAGATTCGCAGCGTAAGGGTTGCGTCAATAAGGCCGTCTGTGCCTCCTGCGCCCTTGGTTAACGTAATAAAGATAGGCGACCTCGCAAACTGCGGAGTCGTGGGATAGGTTGCGGTGGGTATAGCCATTATTTACGGGTAAATGCTTGAAAGTCTTCTCGTGTTAATTGAAATGCCTCTGCCACCTCTGCGGGTAGTTTATTAAAATTCACTTTGAAAGGATTGCTAAAAAAGTAACTCGGCTTGATACCATTGTTGAACACGCTCTTTGCGATAAGGTACTGAAGCGACTTGCGTGGGATAAACTTACCATCCTTGCCCCTGACTCCAGCAAGTCCCTTGCGGACTACCCATTGAGCAAATGCCTTGGGTGGCGGCATCTTGTTGGTGTATTTGTATGGCGTGTTGAACTTGCGCTTAACACCGCTTACACCTTTATCCTGAAACTCCCCGTAATCCTCCATTTCAAACGTCAGAGAGAACGAATTAGGACCGACTGATAGTTCGTAGTCTAACGAGTTGTAAAGCTCTTTAGAAGCGTTCTTTTTCTTTTTGGTAAGATTCTGCTTCGCCTGTTGAATTACACGCTTGGCGAACTTGTTAAGAACGGCTTCGACTAACTCCTGACGTGGCATTAGCAGATACTGATTTCGGTGTTAGGTACAATCAAGTCAAAGGTGAGGTTCCAACCCGTAAGCAAGTTCTCAAACCGCTCAGTGAATGGCTCGCAACTTACGTCTCCTTCGATTTCGTATTTCTCCGTGTACAGAGTGCCACGACGTAACTGCGACTGCAACCCGTTGAGAATAGCAAGAGTCGTATTTAGAATGTCCTGTTGATTGTCCACGCCAAAAAAAGGCTCGTTCTGGTCTCTCAAATCCTGCTTGGTCTCGTCAACGATATCCATAGCCATCACCGAAATGTTGAAACGGATTACGTGGTCTGCGAATGTCGCTTGATTGACCATAATGTGAGCCAAGGGAAAGATGCTCTGCTTGTTTAGGTCTACATCGAATATATCCCCAAACGTAACAACCTTCACCAACGGGTGAGACGATAGGTACTCGTTAATCTTTTCGGTGGCTTGATAAAAACTCCTCATCCTTTTATTTTTTGTATTTCAATTTCGTTCTTTTCCTTTTCAAAACTTAGGTAGGTCAGGCATTGATGAATAGGTAGTCGAGTGACTGCTTCAAACTTTGTGACATCTCCTGAAGCCAGAGCATAGATGGAGGAATACCATCCCCATCGTTGCCCGAACTGGGCTTCCCTTGTGTAGAGGTCTTCACCTGTTTCGCCAAAGAGCTTAGTGTATGTTGCGCTAATACGTTCCCTAAACGATAAAAAAAAACCATCGCACCTAAGGCAACCGATACTGGCATTTGCTTGAATAGTTCTTCTCTTGATTCGTCTGGTGCGTAGTCCTCGATGTCGTAGCGTTCTCCTTTCTCCTTGGTGACGGGTCGATACAATACTGCCATTGCACGGTGCATCGTAGCCCAGTCCTTCATATAGTTATCAAGGTCTGCAAACTCACCCAATGAAATATCGTTAAGCGCAGGAATGAATCCGTATTTAGTCCCCTTCAGCTCGAAGAACTTGGTTAACTCTGGCTTTTGATTTAGGGTCTTGCTTAATACAGTCAGGACGTTGTTAGCGTCCACGAGGCGAACCTTGGGCAGTTCAGCAAAAGGAACTTGGCAAAAGATTTCGAGCATCTTCTTCTGACGAAACTCTTCGTCCCCCTCAATACGGGCGAAGCGTTGGTATTGCTCCAACGTGATTTCATCAAGTGACGTAGGTACTACTAATTTCAGTTCCATAGGTAAATAACTCAACGGACGTTGTAACGACCATAGTTAGGCTTAGAGAGCTTATTGGCTACCGCATAACGTGCAGCGTCGATTCCGTGGTTAAATGCGTCTATCGGCTTATTAAGAAGGTTTCCGTTTTTATCCTCAACCCACTTGTAATTCTGAAGTTCTTTGATTAGGTTGCTGCTCCGTGGCGTTACGAATAGCTTGTGCCTCTTGAGAATGTCAATCCCTGCGTTGACGGAGTCAGCTCCCTTTACAGTTGGCTTTACGTTCCACCCGAATCGGTGCAGTTCATCAATGGACTTCGGCTCTGCGCTATCGGCAAAGACTTCATCCCTTCGGTCTAAATTGAACGACTGAAAATGGGAATGGATGTCCCTGTTTGTGAGTCCCGTTCGGTAAATGAGTTCATCAAGGTACAGGTGGGTGTCCAGTTGGTAAACGGCCACGAGTGCGGTAGGGTCGTTGGTGTAACCAAAGTCAAGGCCATAGGATATAAGTTTTGCTTCTTGTGGTATTTCTGCTTGTCCGAACTGAAAGATGGTCGCTCGGCTCATTCCACGTTCACCAAGGCCATAGATACGCCAGTAGTCCTCGTCTGTGTCTCTAAGGCGTTCTATCTCGTCTACAATCGACTTGTCAAGAAATGGGTTATCCTTGTAGGTGGATTGAATGTACGTTACATCGTCACGGGTTAGCAGCTTGTCGTAAATCCAGTGGAACGAATCTGATGGGTTGTAGTCGAGCCATATCTTGCCCGTGGTGCGAACGAGCATTTGGAAAAAATCCTCCCAGCTTAGCTCGTTTGCCTCATTGCAAAAAAGATAATCACGTCTTGCTCCCCGTTTCTTTTGTGGCTGGTCGAGCGACAGGAACTCAAACAGGTTTCCGTTTAATGAATAGGTGAAGTCGCTCTTGTTGTGCTTGGATTCATCGTACAAGTTCATATTCCGAAGAATCTCCATAAAGTCACGATAAGCCGTCATCTTAAGCGATGGCAACGACTTACGAGCAATAGAGAAGACTTTCCCCTTTTCTTGCATAGCCAATACAATCAGCATCTGAAGAATGGAATACGTCTTACCCGAACGAGAACCGCCTTGGTTAACTACGATACGGGTTAGTGCTTCGTAGTTACGTTCGAACAGTTCACTTGTCTTGATTTCCAGAACGGACAATTTCTACCTTGATTTGAGTTAGCTCTTCGGAGACCTCTAATTTGTTTTCGACTCTTGCCAGCTTAGGCGTGGTGTACTCCGCCATCTTGCTAAGTAGGTCAAGTGCCGCCTTCGGGTCTTCAGCTGCAACATCGCTTAACCAGATGGTCATATTCTCCAAGTTGTCCTCAATTAGCTTTTGGAATGCTTCTCGAATCTTGCCCGTGTTCTTGTTTGGAATGCCAGCAGGTCGTCCCGCTGGGTTTCCACTTACGCCTTTTACTAAGTTTGGATTTCCTCTTGGCATTTTTGTACTATTTAGATTTTTTCTAAATAACTCATTGTTTGCAATATAACCAGCAGTCGTCAATCAAGATGCGATTTGGCAGCAATTCATCTACCGCTTGAATTACTCCCTGCCAATTCTCGTGGTAGTCGTCTCCCGCTATATAACCACCTTTCTTAACCTTGGGCAGCCATAAGGCAATATCCTCCTTCACGGCTTCGTATGTATGTGTGAGGTCGATAAAGACAACGTCCAAGGATTCGTCCGCAAACTTCTTTGAGGCGGTCTTAGAAGTGGCCTTAATGGACTTGTACTTGCGTTCCCCCATATTGGCCTTGAACAGCTCGTAGATGTCTACCTGTGTTGCGAGTGCGTGGGTTGTGGTGAGTTCGTTTGGCGAACCTTTCCAAGTGTCAATGATTGTGATTTGTTTGCCTGTTGCTTT
>Ga0247723_1000423_pt1 | contig 29320 bp, 54 predicted proteins | sample MSEWelMarce5H_FC_FD_189079 | JGI IMG/M metagenome (GOLD analysis project Ga0247723, IMG submission 189079) | Subsurface sediment microbial communities from gas well in West Virginia, United States - MSEEL Well Study Marcellus 5H_FC | ecosystem: Environmental > Terrestrial > Deep subsurface >... | reverse complement strand
AACGTTAATCTCTATTATTCCAATTGTTTAACACATCTATAATCTCTTCCCAATCAATTTGGTCTCTCATCTGCGCTTCGATTGCGTTACATTCTTCTTCTGAGAAAATATAAGGATAATAAATTCCTATTATGCCATTCCATTTCGCCCCTTGAATGCTTTCAAAGATAAACTCTGGCGTATCCTCGTATATATTGTATTTATAGCTATACTCGGCTTTAGCTGAGAATGCCTCTATTACTCCTTGTGCATAGACGATTTCTAATTCAAACTCTTTCTGAGTTCCTGTAAAGTTTTGGATTTCTACTTTCATAATTTTTCTGTTTTGTTGGTTCAAATATATATTTAATTTTTAAAGTCTTTTATTTTTTGTTTATATTTTTCTATAATCTCTTTTAATTCTTCTCTTGTAAACTTTCGTGTTTTCATCGCATCAATGCTTAAACGCTCGAACTCTTCATATCCTAACTTAGCTAAAAGATTTTCACGATAAGGTAAAAGATTACCAGATAAAAACGAATTACAGTACTCACATTGAAGATGCACATTGCGCTCATCGAACCTTACGTTGAAGTGTCCACCTGCTGAATAGAAATGCCCTGCATTGCCTTTCTTAGGAGTTTTATTACAACTCACGCATAAATTACCCTCGTCTCTTAATCTGATATACTTGTTAAATACTTGCTGCGCTACTTTCATTAAATCTTGCACAGTAGTTAGTTCGTCTTTTAGTATCTTCTTACGCTCTTTCCACGCTTGGCTTTTCTTCTGAGCAGTTTGTTCAATAGCGCAGTTTAAAGAGCAGGTGCTTTGTGCAGTAGTGTATATCGGTGTAAATTCGTTTTTACATACTTTGCATTTCTTAGCTTTCATAACAACTCGTTTAATTGATTATTTTCTCGCTTCAATTTTAAATACTCAGTATGGTACTGAGCAAGTCTTTTAATTAGCTGCTTATTCTCATCTTCCATAGCGCTTAAAGTATCTCGTGTTTCATTCATCCATATTTCGTATTTCTCTAATGTTTCTATTAAATCCTTTCTATGTTCGTGTTTCTCTCGTAAATCGTGTAGAGAAAGTCGGATGCTTCCTATAATCGCATTTAAGGAAGTCTTAGCGTGTATTACATCAAATAAGTTCATATTCCTAAAGCATTAATTCCTTCGCAAGTAAATTTAGTTCCGTATTCTAATCTAAATAAAATAGGTTTGTTTGCAAATGTAGGCATTCCACCTGTTTCTGTTTCTTTAACCTTCTTAACGTGTATCTCTGTAAACATCCAATGTGATTCGTGAGCAGGATATCTATGTATTACTAAGAAGTCATCTGCTCTGTTTCCCCACTTACCACCACCTTCTGCATCTGCCATACTTGGGGGGATAGGTAAGCCATTATACTCTCCGTCTTTATGTGTCTTTCTTAAAGCATCTGTAGCAGCGTGAATACATAAATAGATAGTTGTGTTCGTCTTTTTAGCAAATAACCTTAACCTCGTAGCCATCTCATAATCATAATCGTGTGCATTGCTTCCTTTAGGTCTTAAAAAAGAGTTGTGAGGGTCAATCATTAAAGCATCGTAATTACCTAATTCCTGTACTTGCTTCATAAACTCGTCAATAGTCCACGCTCTCTGTGCATCTATAAAATCAAAGTGAGATTCAATAAAGTTTTTATAGTTGTCTAATTCAGATTCAAACATATCCTTAATCTTTTTACCAGCACATAACTCTATCAAATTACGCTTGATTCCAAACACGGAGTTCTCAGAAGAGTAAATTAGGTGTTTAAGGTTATATTTAATTGACATAGTAAGTAAGTACCATAATACCCAATAAGTCTTACCTACGTTAGCGTGTCCCAAAATAATATTAAACGTACCTTCTTTAAATCTTAAATGGTTGTCTAAGTCTATACTTATTCCCTTACCCAAAGGAATCTTATCTTGCCTGAGTAACTCTAATAACTCATCTTGGCTTCTATGATTAACTATCATTTCTTTTTGTTTATGGAATAACCGTCTACTCCTATATCTTGATTCCAATGTCGTACAGGAACTTTCTCTTTCTCTTTTTCTTTCCCTTGTTCTTTCTCTTTCTCTTTCTCTTCTTCTTGTACCGAAGGGTGTACAGAACCCCCTTGCCTACCCCCTACCGAAGGGTGTACCAAAGGGTCTTTTGTTTTATCTTCATAACCTTTTACTTGCCTATCAATAGAATGCTTTTGAGATAGATACGCAAACTTAACCATTCCGTTTAAATTTGGTTCTTCTCCTGTAAATTGTTTAAGCATAACGGCATCATAAAATTTGAGCCTATCTGTTTCGCTTAATTCATTTGCTACTTCCCAATAGCTTCGATAAAAATTAAATGCCTTTCTCATATATTTAAAATTAAAAAACCCCATCAAATCCAGAGCGTCCTACTTCTCCTTCATTGACAGGGTCAATAACTTTTTTAAGTTCTTATAATGTAGGACGAGAACTATGTCACAAATATAATAAAATTTGGGACTAAAAAGGCAATCCAGAACTTTCGTTTCTAATCTTGTCAGATGTATTCTCCATCTTTTTAAATGGTTCTTGAATCTTACCTGAAAAGAACTTACCTGCTTTCCCATCTTTAATCCATAGGCTAATTTCTAATTCTCTTCCGTCTACGTTTATAGTTCCTCTGTAATCTGGATGCTTCTCGTTTTCTTTCTTGTTATTCTTAAAAATAACTGCCGTGTTCGTGTTGTCGTAACTCATTTTTACTTTTGTTTTTGATTATTAAATTATATGATATTTTTCTTTAGCGTTTAAATAGGCTTCTTTTGCTTCTTGTTCTGTATCAAAATAACCTAAGTTTATTTCTTTCCAATCTAAATATATTTTTGCTCTAAATTTGCCCTCACGCTTATTAAAATAATAGCCTTTAGCAGTTTTTCTATTCCATTGGTTTTGTTGTCGTGTAACGCTTCTAAGGTTAATTATTCTATTGTCATCACGCACTCCGTTAATATGGTCTAACTCCTCAACTAATTCATTAAAGCATAACCACCAAGCGTATTGATGAGCGAATAAGTTTTCGTTTTTTTCTCCTACTCGTAAATTAATAGCTACATATCCTTTGTGCCTACGTGTTATTTCTTTACCTTTTATTCCGTAAATCTTACCTGTATTCACATCGTACTTATAACCGCTTTCTTTTGCGTACTTGCATTTTTCTTCTCGTGTCATAATATACTTTTTAATTGCTCGTAGTAGTTTCTACAAAGTTCTACTTTCTCTTTAATCTGTTCAATACATTGTTCGTCTCTTTCTACGATGAATCTTTTAATTCGTAGGTTGTTAGGAATATGGTCAAACGTATGCTGAGATTGTACCGCTTCACGCAAGTCTAAATCCTCGTCTATTAATCCTGCTTTCCAATGCGCTCTTCGTACCTCATCTTCTACGATTTGATGGGGAGTATTCATTAAACAATAAATTAACTCAGCTCTATCTAATCCGGTAAGCATCATATATCCTTGCATCTGCCAAAAATAATCTTTATTCTTTAACTCAGTATCGAATAATGGAAACGTAGAACCATCCCAAGAGCATTTTATATCAGCAAGTAAGTCTTTTGTAATTACATCGGGTTCGCCTGTGAGCCATTCATTATTATATCGTTCCGTGTTTTTAACCACAAACTCCCATCCGAAAAATTGACCTGCAAACTCTATCGCCTCATCTTCCATCTGCAAACCTTTATCTGTATATCTACTCCAAAACTCTTTTGCTATTCCCAACTCCTTTTCTTTAAAGTAATCTTGAATATAAGTCTTTGCAGTTTCAGATAGAACCTCTCCCTTTGTTCTGGGAGAAGTCATTATCTTACCTATTGCGCTACATCTAATTTTCATAACAATAACATTGCTTTGGTTTGTAACTCAGTTAATTCATATCCTTTCAAAGCATTCTTAAATTGTTCAGTAGTTAATTCTCCGTTTGATACTTTAGCAAGTCCTGATTCAAAACGCTCTTGAGGAAATAACTTACTTACTGCTTCTCGTGCCGTGTTTCCATCGTCATCCACCGCCTGTAAACTTAAAAGTGTCTGTAAACTTCCTCTTCGGTAGTAAGTAATCGAAGCAATTAGTTTCTGTGGGTCTGTAATCATTGGAAGAACTAAACTGCTTTCAATCTTGTCTCCGTTTTCAATGTCTATTATCTGAGTGCAAACCTTGCCGTCTAAGATGGGTTGTAAGAGTATTAAACCGTGTTTTAATAGGATTGGTTCAGTAGCTTCTAAAATAGCGTTTAAATCAGCGTATTTTGATTTAAAGAAAGGGTTGTTAGAACCTTTAGTAACTTTACCTATCTCTTGCTTTGCTTTCCATAGCTTAGTGTAGATAGTTTCGCTTTTCGGTAGAACGTCTACCACTTCTTCTTTTTTCATAGTTATTCTGTTTTTAATTGTTTACAAATATAATACTTTTAAACACATAGCATACCTTCAGCAGCTAATTTTTTTTTAATTAATCGTTCTAAATAAATTAAAGAGTTCTTTTCGTTCTCGCTTGAATCGTTTGAGTAAGGTACGCTTAAATCAATGCAGTTCATTATCTTATCAATCTTTTCTTTTAGGATATAATCAAATCCGTTATTTGCTTGTCTAACTACTTTTAAAGCGTGAATAACTGTGCTATGGTCTTTATCAAAGAACTTACCTGCTTTACTTAGGTGCATATTTTCTATTGCTAACCAAACCATACCTAGCTGCCGCCATTGCATTACTTCTCGTTTGCGCGATACCTGGCGAAGATACTCTAGAGAGAAAGGACAAGCTATTAGAAAATCCTCAAACACGAATCTTGTATTTTTAGGAAATGATTTCTTTGTGTCTGTAATTGATTGTATGTTATAATTCATTTTTTTGGTTTTATATATTTGATAAAGTAATCACATTCGCCTTTTTCGTTAGGGTTTATGTCTGCGTATGTTTGCCAATATTTAGATGGTTCTGCCATATATCGGTAACACTCTTTCTTTAGTTTGCAAGTTTCATTTTTGCACATTGCTATATCTGGCATCTTACTCTGATTTATAGTTTTCGTTATAGTAATCTATGAATGCTTGCCTATCTCCCGTTTCACAATATAAACCCGCTACCCATACTTTTTCCATCTGCTCTTTCTCCATTTCTTTGGCTTGTTGAAATATATTAGATAATTCATTAAGCATTTGACTAATTGAAATAATACCTTTTCCTCTCTGTATCTCTAATTGCATTGCTTGTTCTGCGTACCATTCTACTGCTGTTTTCATATCTCGTGTATATCTGTAATTAATCCTTTACACATTGTAAAGCGTTCTTTAGCTTCATTTCTTGTATAGGCTCTTACTATTAAATAGCGTGTTTCCCACTCTTTTAGCTTTACCTTGTATGTTATCTTAAATCGTTTCATCTTTCTTTATGTTTTTCCAATCCGACATTTTATTATTTACTCTAACTCTATATTTATAAACTGATGGTCTTGAACATTCAATTATAAATTCTCCTTTAAACCATTCGTTATCGTGTTTATGTGCAAAGTCACTAAAGCACCCACTAACTTTTACTTTGTCTCCTTTTTTGAATTCAGAGTTAATTTTCTCAACTTTATAACCCCATTTTATATATTGTTCAACAAGGTCTAACTCATCTTCTTTTCCTGTGTAGTCAAAATCATTTTGTCGAAACATCCCAACCTCATCAATAAATCCATAACTCCAAAAACCACCTTCAGGTTCTACTGAATCCTCTATCCAAATTCTAACATTATCGTTTGCTTTCATAACTCTCTTTTTATTTCTGAAATTCTATTTATTAACTGTGCATTATAATTATCCCAATATCTTTTTAAGTCTCCGTGTCTTACTCCGTTGTTAGGGATGAACTCGTTTTTTAATGTAGTAGGCTTTACGTGTTGGTTAAATGCCTCTGTTACTTTCTTAAATACGTTTCGTGTTTTCATAATGACAATATTAGTTTGTGATATTCTTTAATTAAATTTTCTAATCTGATTAGTGTTTCTTCTGAATAAACATCTGTGTTTGCTTGTCGCTCAATTTCTAATTGCTCAACGTATTTTATTAAATCCTCTTTCATATCTCATCAAGGCTTTTAAGTTTATCAATCACTATCTGGTAGCTTCTCCATAATCTACCTAATCCACGTTGGCAGGTATCAATAACATTCTCTGAATACTCGTGAAAGTTGTTAGGGATGGCTATTTCTGCATTATACCGAAGCATACTATCTATTCGGTTCTGCATTCCTTCGCATAAGTAAAGCAATTCGTTTGCTTTTGCGTGAAGTTCTAAGGCTTCTTTAATCTGTTTTTTCATCTGTTTTGTATTAGTGTGCGTTACCGAGTCGCACCCCTCGTTGTTTTATTTTCTTTTTTTTAAGTATTCTTGTTGTGCAATTTTAAATTCTAAATATTCAGTCCCACGTTGTAAAATCATTTCGTTACCTTTTGAATCTCTGATTACATAATGAAAGCTGCTTCCGTCATTATTCCAAACTTTTAATTCTGTAACAACATTTTTTGGTTTAATATTATCATTTTTTGAATAGAACTTCTTAACACAATTCCCTCCCATTGCTTTTACTTGGTAGAATTCAGAATTATTTACATCTCTTAAATCAATGCTGTCATCATCTAATAAAATAACACCTAAAATATTATTTGATTTGTCAACTCCAACATAACTAAAATTTGTGTGCATTCTATTGATTTTTTTATTGCAACAAGCACAATTCATTCTTACTTGTTTTCTTGTTGTAAATCTTGAATCTGTTGAATTTAAAGTTTTCATATCTGTTTTGTTTTTTGTTTTGTGCCTTACTGACCTTACAAATGTACGCAATTGTTTATAACTACCAAACTTTTACACAATTATTTTTACTTTTTTTTTGATTTATTTTTAAAAGCCTTATAAACAAAGGGATGTAGGATGTAAAAAAACAAAGGGAGAACATCTCTGAACTCCCTTTCTTACCTAAACAAAACAGATTGTACTTTACGAAAAAAGTTTTACTAAGGTACGCATTTATCTCACTTTACCGTTTATTATTCTTAAGTTCTTTACTTCAAAGTCTCCATTGTCAAACGTAGTGACAAATGCAAATCCGTGATTCCATTTATTGTAAGGCATATATTCTGGAGATAATCCGCATAAACTACCCATAGACCAAGTTGTAACTACATTTCCTTGTAAGTCTTTCTCGCTATGCTCAGACGTTGCGTGATGGTGCCCTATGATTGCGTTAGCTTTTGCTCTTACATATAATCCTCGTGCTACGTTTACAGGACTAAATACACTTTGTCCGAATTCGTGTCCGTGCATAATGTTTAAATTACCTGCTTTAATGATTTGCTTGTCTTTAATTTCAGTTACTCCTAACTCTCCAAATCTAAGGATGCTTTTTAACTCAAAGTCTGCGATACCTAATAACTCTGGTGCTACCGTTTTTAAATAGTTTTCCCACCTTGCCTCGTGATTTCCTATCTTAAAGTATATAGGACAATCGAACTCATCTCTAAGTTGTCTTAGAAAGTCTCGTGTCATATCTATTTCTCCTGACAAATCACGTAGTCTTCTATCTTTAATAAAACGAGATGCCTGATACATATCCATAGTATCGCCGTTTAATATAATAGCGTTAGGTTTATGGTCGTATGCCCATTCTAAAGCAATACTCAAAGCATCTACATCGTGGTATGGTAAATGAATATCTGATAGGATCAATATTCTATTATTCCCTTTAGGCATTATAAAAGGCTCTTGCTCTTTATAGTCTGATTCGGGAAGTTTTTTCCATCCATTAGAATTCTTTTTTTCTTCTGGAGTTCTTATAAATTCTTTAATTCCTTTTGATTGTGAATGCTCTCCTCTAATAATTCTAATACAACTCCTTACTGCTTCTACACTTTTAAAGTCTAAAGAATGTGATTTATAAATTAATGTAGCTAAAGTCTTAGTAGCCATTTTAGGATGCTTTTCTAAATAGTCTATAACTATTGTTTGGTTTACTGTCATAATAAGTTTAAATAAAAAAACCGATGTTACTCGGTTCTATTTGCGTTTGTAAGGTATATAGGTAGATTTACCGCCTTTCTTTATCATCCGTAATACTTGCTTACGATTGTGCCCTTCTCGGTATGAGATATGAAACCACGCTGCCTCATTATCATTTCCTGCTTCATAAATCAATTGGTCGAAAACAACGTTATCTATAATCCACTCGAATAAATCTCTATCGTGTAAATCTAAATCTATTGCTTCGCCTAAACTATGCTGAGACGTTAGAGCCCCTCCAATGCGTTTATTTACGGCAGGAGAACGATAACCACTATTAACTCTAATTGGCTTTCCTAAATACTCTCTAATAGGCTCAAAACAATTAATAGCTAATGCCATAGCTTTGGCAAGTTGCCCAGAGTTCATTGAGTTGTTGATTCCGTAGTTTGTAGCAGCATCTGAACGCTCAAATTCTGCTCTGCTTAAATGCTTACTTAACTGCATATTACTATTAGGTAAGTTACTCTTTAGTAAGTTGTGATAGTGTAGCCGTAACTCCACCGATTGCCAACAAATAACTACTCGCCGTAATTAATGCTGCGGGTAAAGCTACAGGTGCTGCGATTATAGCTGCTCCTACTGCTCCTGCAATGATACCTACTCTTTGTACTTTCTTCCAAAACTTAGGAGTCTTAGATAGCCATCTTTCTTTTAGTTCCATTTTTTACTTTTAGTTTATCAGGAAGTATAGCGAAAAGTTGAACGTGGTTAGATTCGTGTTTAGATGCACTAACCACTTTAGAAGTCGTTAAGCAGTTGTATAGCTTTTCTTCCACATCTGAAAGTCTACTATTCATCCACCATAGACAAAGACAAAGTAAACCCGTTACTCCGTGTTTCTTTATTGATTCAATTATCGTTATAGGTTCCATAGTGGTAAATATAACTATTTATTTAATTAATAGGCGGTGTAGTAACTTCAAAATCTGTAGGATTACCTAATACTACCTCTAAACTATCATCGTGTGTAATATACCAAAAAATAGGATTATCTAAAGATGCAGTCTGATATTCCACCCAGTTCTTTGTTACGTCATCAGGTGCTACAGGAATGCCGTAGTAAGTATCACAAGCCTCTCTAGCATCAATAGCTTCTTGCTCTGTAGTGTATTTATATCCGTTTACTTTCATTAGTATATTGAATAGAATGTGTTAATGTTAGATTCAATTCCTGTTCTATTTGTATTCTGATTAGATGTATAAAAAATAACCTCAGAAAATTTATTATTTGAATATCTGCTTGAAGATAACTGCATACCTATATCAAAACCTATATGGTCTGATTGTATTGTTCCTGCGGATGCTACACTTGCTTCTTCTACAGAGTTATTAAACACTTTCCAAGGTGAACTACCTGGCAACATAACACTCATCAAATACATTGTATTATTTGAATATGAATTTGCTGATGTAAAATAGAAGCTAAAGTTAGGATAGAAAGGCAATGCAGCACCTGTATTTGATGGATTAACATAATGCAAAGCTCCTACATTTGCACCACTAGTAGTGTTTATTCCAATCTCAGGCTTATATCCATCATTTGTGCCGTTCCCTATTTTTGAAAAAGAATAGAAAGTACATAGTGTAGTTCCATTTGCCACACTTAATGAATTTCTTAATGAGTCATTTGTTCCATCAGTAAGCAATGCTGGTTTAGAATTCTGTGTAATAACAGAACCGCTAGATACTATTTGTGGCTGATTTGCAGCAGTGGTTTGAATAGCATTTTTAGCGTTACCACTTTGGTCGTACCAAGTAGTTACAAATCCATTACCCGCACCTACAAAAGTAGTAAGAGCAGTTTCATCTAATACATTGCTTCCATTATATCCTATGTCTTGTTCTGTATTGTCAGATGAACGTCTTACTCTAATAAGTGAGCCTGTGTAAGCAGTTCTTAATCTTCTTGCAGCAGAATAAGCTGCCGCAGCACCCGTATAAGTATCAAGCAATCCAGTGAATGCTGGCACACCTGGCTGCACTAAATATGGATTGATTATCATGCTCTTGTTCCTATGATGGTAACTTTTAAACCTTTCGCAGTTCCATCACCAATTTGGTCGATGTCTACTGTTATCTCAGCATCATCTGCCAGTGCAGTGTCAGATACAACCGCTGGTGTTGCTGCCGTTGTAGATGTCTTTTCAGTGTTGTCTATTGTCAGCTTTGTACTTAGTATAGTTGTACCACCTTCATTGATGTCAACAGTGAAGATACTACCTGATGCTTGAGCAGTTGAAAGAGATGCGCGAACCGCAGTAACTGTCATAGCATAAGGCATTCTGAAAGTAACCTTTGCAGTACCAGTTGTCAGTGCTGTAGTTTCATCTGATGCAGCCACCTGGATCTCAGTAGGTAAACCACTTTGAGCAAATGTCTTAATGTTGGCACCTGTAACGCTCTTAGTAACGTACGATGCACCGCTAACCTCAGATATAACCATTAAATCCGTAGCCGCAACCGGTGCGCCTTTAGCCGTTAGTTCACTTATTTTCTTCTCTGCCATTTTGTATTTTTTATCGTTCTAATAATGTTTCGCCTGAATAAGAAACGTCATAAACTGCTCCAAATCCACCGCTATTAAATAATGTCTCGTCTATAAGAAAGTCCTCTGCTTCTGTCACAAAAAAATCAGAATTTTCAGCAAGTAAATTAGTAGTCTCTAAACCACCGCTACTTCCATCTGCTCCCCAACTAATTGTGTTAAGAACGCCTTGTCCCCATCCTATTGTGTTCGCCATCTTTCTCTACTTTCTTTAAGTATAACTTTAACTTTTGTATATTGTTTTCTTTTACCTTGTACTTCTTCATAAATACCACCCATTTAAGTTATTCTCTCCTCGTGGGTACATATCACCATTTGAATTAGAATTATACTCTGGGAAAGATGCGTTGTTAAAAGCCATATAATCTACAAATCTTTGCGTGTAGTGTTGTGCTATTTGTCGTTGCTTTTCAATTAAGAAATCTACTTCGTTTTTTTCTACTGTAGTAGCGTTTTCGGAATCGTGTTTATATACTCCTTTGTTAGCGATTGTATAAGCTGCAAAAGGTAAATACTCTACCATTGCCCAATGTATAAGCATAGGCTTTATATAGTCAATTAAAAGATTGTTATACGCACTTGGTATTGTATATATTGAACTGATTGTTACTGCTCCATTTGTACCACCTGCTACCGTTGCAGTATTTCCAACTTTATAACCCGTTCCTGCCGTGTTTATTGTAGCGTTTGTAATTAACCCTGCCGCAGCAGTAATATTTAATTTTAAACCCGTTCCCGTTGCGCTTGTTGTACTTCTGTCTGTTCCCGTTGTATAACCTGTTCCTTGATTTGTTACAGTTATTGCCGTTGGGATTCCTGACGTAGCTAAAGTAATTTCAGCTTTAATTCTATTCAACAAGTCTGTACCTAACATAGTTTGTATGTGTACATCCTGCGCTATTTTGATAAACTGAATAAATTTATCTGTATCTACATTACCATTTACCGCAGTAAATTTAACTAAGTCTGTTCTCGATATTAAAAGTGCTTCCGCCATTATTTTCCGTAATTAGGGTGGTGTCCGTTGTTAGGCATATCTATAGGTGCTACTTTGCTTTGTGCATTTCCTGTAGGTCGTGGGGTGTATGATTTAGGAATAGAGTTTACCTCTTCAGATGAACTCAAAGATTTATCCTCTACATATCCTTTACCATCTTTTTTAGTCTTTAGTTTATATAAAACCTCATTCCAATAGTGAGAACAATTAACTCCACCTTTGAATTTGAATAAGTCGTAAGGTTGCCCTTTATGTCCTAATTGCTCATTTACTCCTGCTCTACTTGCTTTGTCGATGTCTTCTAAACGATATACTACTCCATTTGCAGTTCGTGCCATCATTTTAACGCAGAATTCTCGTGAGTTAGATTTGTTATATCGTGCTGCATATTCATATCGAACCTTGTAAACTGATTTGTCTAAGTTAGATTCTCTACTTGGCTCTGATTTAATTACAGATGCTAAACGTGCTAATACGCTTTTCTTTGGATTTAAAGCATTATTTACCCATTCCTCTGTACTTATATTATCCGCCTTTACTTCGCGCTCTGTAACGCGCTCCCATTCGTCTCCTAAGACTTCTCCTGCTAAGTCGTTTAATAGAACTTCTAACTCTTCATCCGTAGCTTCTGAACTTAAAGCAGCAGGTGTTAAATCAGAACCGCCTGATTCAGCAGGTAAACCAACTAAAGAACGAATCTCGTTAGGTGTCATAGACTCTAATACCTTATTTGCTACCAATGGAGAAAGTGCATTGATTCCTTCGATAACTTTATTAGATGTTTCGCTATTAGTTAAATCTCCATCTGAATCTAAAGGATTTAATCCTATAAATTCTAAATCCAAAGAGACACCATTAACTGCTAAAATCTTATCTATAGAATTTAATAACGTTTCTTGCTTTGGTCGAATAACCATATTTTCAAATAAGATAGCTGAATTTCTCAACTCATCTGCGTTTGAACTAAAGCCATTTGTTGAAGCAATACCGAAAAGCAAAGGACTTGTAACGTTATGCGATAACATAATCTTACGCATACACTCATCACTTAATTGATTGTATAAATCGGGAGCATTGTCTACAGGAATAGAGTCTATTGTAGTCTTACTTTCGGCATTGTTATTAAATGCTACGATTACTCGTTGTCCATTTGCGCCTGTAAGTTTAGACATAACCTTAGAAGAAATAATATCTTGCTCCTCTGGGGTAGGTTGTCCATTATTGAAGTTTACTACCGTGCGAGAACTAAATGAAGATTGAACTTCAGAAATTAAATAACTTGATATCTCTTCTTCTAATACTGCGTAAGGTATACCACCTTGATAATCTACATAGCTAAAGTATTTCATCCCTACCGAATAAGGTTGAATGAACATTATTTCTACTTGCTCATTACCGAATCCAAATGCAGGAATTCTCTTAGGTGCATAGTTTCTTAAGTCTTCCCAATTATCAGAATAGTAATAGGCTTCGATTTGTCCGTCTTTATTGCACTTCTCAGGTGCTAAAAGATGCACAGGAATATGATATGCTTTTAATACTTTGCTTCTATCTTTAGAATAATGTACTTGAAACGCTGCTTGTCCCAACATCTCAAAATCTAATACTACTTTACGCATATCGTCTGCGTTAATCATAGCCATCATTTGAGCGTACTCGTTAGGCTTTCTTGAAGCATCTACTGCGCTTAAACCTTTACCATATACCAAACGGCTAATATTGTTTATAATAGCGTTATTAGTAGTTGAATTTTTATATCTATCAATTAAGAACTGATAGTAAGAGTTGTTTTCTCCATACGTTACCCACTCATTTTTCTTTGATTCCTCAATGATCGGCGCTTCGTATTTTGCTAAATTTAAGATGTGTAGATTACTCATAAATTATAAAGTCGTTTGTTGTGGTCGAACTTACATACTGACCATTGTTTACGCTAAATGATACCAAAGGCTGATTAGTACAAAATATCTTGTCTTTAAATACTATATCACTCCCGTTTTTTAATACCAACATATAGAAATGATTTTCAACTAAATCAAATATAGCCTCTATAGTGTGGTAATATTCACCTACCGTAGAATCGATTATAGTTACAACCTGCGTATCATTTGTTTGCTCGTCAGTTAACTCCAAAGTATCGTAGCTTTCCTCTCGTGGAATGAAGCTAATAATTTGGCTTGTAGCTGATACATTTAATACTATCATACTATATTAACTTAAACACTTCGATATTGTTTTAAAAAAGAAAAGGGTAACCGAAGCTACCCTAATCCAACTATTATGAAAGAAAAACTATACTGTTACAATGTTCGCGTTAGAAAGAACCGTTTTAAGTCCTACCTCCGTTGAACAATTTAAGAAGTTTGCAGGAATATTCTCCATTCCTGTGAACGTCAAAGTGTACCCAGAAAAATCTCCAAGCGCAGTTCCGTTAGAGATAGTACCCGCAGTTACATCCATTCCTCTCTCTACACCTGCAAGAAAGAACTGATTGTTTCTGTTTCTTACGATAATGTGAGGACGTCCGTAAGCAAGTAACTTAACCATTTTATGGGTAGCTACATCTTGCTTTTTCAAGTTAGCAACTAAAACCTGCTCCACAAAAGTAGTTCCGTTGTCTCTTGAAGAGTTTATCGTTTGCTCAAAAGAGTTAGTTCCTTTAAGTTCGAATTTATACACGTTTGTTACGTTGTTAATGTCATCAATAACATCCGTGTTGGTAACGTTATACGTTAAATCTACTGGGTAAGAATAGTCTCCGTAATTGATAATGTAGATAGCATCTAAACCACCTACCGCATCTTTACAAGGCTCTATTCTTCCGTTTGCAATATCACAGCTCATTTGTTAAAATTTTAACACTTTGTTAAAGTGTGGTTAATATTTTATAAAAAAAGGGTGGTAGATATTCCACCACCCTCGTTATTTTATTGGTTAAGATTAGTTAGCTGAGTTAGTTACACCGTAAGTAACACAATCTCCAGCAAATCCGTATTTAGCATCTGCAGTAAAACGCATAATTACTCGTACGTTTTGAGAACCATCAAGGTCTGCCATATCGATAACTTTAACTTCATTCAAGTCAGAAAGAAGACCCGTAGCGAAGTGTAGGTTAGAAGACTGAGTCAAAAGACCTCTGTTGTCATCAAGACCATAAGCCAAGAAGATTGGAATACCATCGAAAGAAAGTGAACCGTTAGTATACCACTGAGTACCTTGTGCGTTAACACCATTAGCACCCAAACCTGATGCACCGAATCCACCCAAAGCACGGATATAAGCACGTACTATGTTAGAAGAAAGATACAATTTCAAATCTGGTTGTCCGTACAAACGTGATGGACAAGCGTCTACGATTTTACCAAGTTCAGCAATAACGTCACCTGCATCTACTGTAGTACCTGCTACCTCTTGTGCGGATGGTAAAGCAGAATCAACTGCAAGTTGGCGCATAATACCTGAGAACTCACCTGCAGAAGCGTTGTTACCTTCCCAAATAACACCTTCCATATGAGAAGCAACTTTCTCAGCTACGTGAGCAATAAGGAAATCAGCGAAAGATTTAGGAAGAACATCGAATGCTCCGTAACCCATCTCAGCCGCCTGCCAAGTTTGGTGAAAATCTTTTTTACAAAGTTGTAGGTTAACTTGGAACTCTTCAGGATTCAATACTCTTTCAGTAAGAGTTAAAGTTGAGGTAGCGTCAAAATCACAAGTAGCGTTCTTAACGATTCCGTCAGTAGCAACACGTTGGATAACTTGTTTGTACTTAACATTTGGGTGGATAGTTAAACCACCTTGCTCTAAAGTTGGTGCAGACAAAAGTGCTGCAGCAATGTACTTACCTGCGAACTCCCCAGCATAAGTAGTTGTAATTGATGTTGTAGTAGCCATCTTTTTTTTAAATTATTAGTTAATTATTTATTTAATTTTTCAAGGATAGAATCCATTGTAGTTCTTGCTCTTTTAGAAGCAAATTTGAATCCTTCTGCTTTATTTACATTCTCAGGGTTGAAAGTGATAGGAGATACTTCCTCTAATTCAACCTTATTCTCTTTAGTAGTTTCTTCAGTAGCAACTTCTGTAGTAGGCTCAACTTTTGAAAACATTTCTAACTTAGCTTTCAACTCTTCGTTTTCAATTTTAAGTGCTTCCATTTCTGAAAAGAACGTTTCTTTAACGATAGATTCAACCGTCTTTTTAATGTCTTTAGGTGCTGCGGCTTCTGCCTCAACTTCTACCTCTACTTCTGCTTCTGGCTCTTCCATCGGCATTTCCTCTTCAGCTTTCATTTCTTTAATTTCAGCAATAATACCTTCTTCGATTACTACCAACATTTTAGAATCTTCCAATTCATACTCTCCTACAGGCAAAGCGATTTTTTGATCTTCAGCAACTATAAAAACTTCTGATCCTGCTTCAAACACTTCAGCTTCTAGAATAGTCATTCCATCGGAAAGTTTCATAGTAGCCAATTTAACTTCCATCCCTAAAAGTTCTTTAATTTGATTGATTACGTTCTTTTTCATATTTAACATTTATAACTTAATAACTTTCGTGTTTTTAATCTGTTGTATTTTTTAATTAATCTGTCTTTCCGTGTTCGTGTTTACAACGTTACTTACGACTTGATTTACCGTACTACCAACTCCTTGATTTTGCAACTCTCCTGTGCAGCATTTAGCCTTGTACGTACCATCGTCACAAAGGCATCCTCTTTTACCGCCTTTAGGACTTGTCTTACTTAGTGTTTTTTGTTTTGCCATCTTATTTGTTTTTGATTTGTTCTAATTTACGTTGCGCCCATTCTACTCCTTCATCTCCACCCCACGCTAACCACATTAATCTACCACATCCATCTCCTAACTCCTTGTCAGAGTTTTGACGTTGACGTTCAAACGATGCCATTCGTGCAATAGTTTCTTCGCTTATAGGTTCGCCATTTGCTAACTGATTTGCTCGTGCTTTACCTACAGGTGTTCCGCAATCTCCCCATCCGTTTTCTTCTGCATATCTTAAAGCTATCTTAGCGTTTTCTTTAGCTGCTTCTGGATAGTCTGTGTAGCTTTCAAGTTGTAAGGGTAGTTCGTCTTTATGGTATAAATACTCGCTATCTTCTGTATGTACCGCTCCCGTCATTAAACGACCTGAAGCGTCTTTATGCGTTGCACCTGTATATACCTTTCCGTCTTTTGTGTAATGCTCTACTCCCTCTTGTAATTCCTCTTGTTCAGCTTTTAATATAAGTGCTTTTAACTTCTCAATTAATTCCTCTTCTGTTTCTGGCTCAGTGATCGTAGGTTTAAGGCTCATTTCGTATTTGTCTGCAAAGTAACCTTCTATAGAAAATCCTTTTACTTTACCTTCTTTTACGTCTTTCCATACATCGTCATTATTTACCTTCATAGAAATCATCCACGTTCCTACAGGTAGACTGAATCCGTATTTTGCAGACTTGTCTTTTTTCTCATCTTCAATGATCCACGATTCTACTACACTCATTCCACTTAATTTTTTATCGTGTTCGTATGTAGCGTTATTTTGGTTTGCTCTCATTAAGAATAACTCAGATGCTTTTCTAACCGTGTCCTTACTAAAATAGATATGATACTCTTCGTTCTTGTCGTTACGTCTGTAGATTTGTTTATTAGGCACTAAAGCAGCACCCATTAAGATACGCTTCTCAGTATCTATTTCTTTCAACTCTACTTCGTGTTTATGTAACGCAATAAAGTTTTCCTCTATCGCAGGAGAACTAACAACTGAAACGGCATCGATTCCGCTCATCTCATCGTTCTCGTCTATCACTAATTCTATTATCTTATTCATATCCTAATAACTTTATAATTATCCAAACGTTGCGTTATTCACTCTATTCCTATCTAATGACTGAGCAGTCGTTACATCTCCACTTACTACATAGGCTTGAATTAATCCCTCTCCTAAACCTGCTAATGGGTTTGTAGCTTGTGCATTTCCTACTATGTTAAAGTTAGGAGTGATAACAGTACCACCGCCACCATCACCACCACCACTTGGCGCAGGAGCAGAAGCACTAATAGAACCGCCTGCTTCAAACTTTTGTGAAGCTATGTTTTTAACGTTTACTAATCCTGCTGCTATTGCTGCCGCTGCCGCTGCCGCACCTAATACAGGACCAACTACAGGAATACTTGACAATGAAGCATAAGCACCTTGAGCAGCCTTATAAGTGTCTATTGTAGCATTAGCTATATTCGCTGCCTTTTGTATCTCAAATGCTTTCTTTTGTTGCTTTTCACTTTTACCTGCAAATAACTGAGCAAGGTTCGCAATAGTGCTTAGAGTGTTTTGAACCGCTTGTATTTTAGCATCGTTTAATTCCTTAACTCTTTGCTTCTCTTTGTCTTTTGCTTCTTTATCTGCGGCAGCTTCTGCATCTCGTGCCTCTTTTCTTATTCGTGCTTCTTCTTGTGTAGCTTCCCAAAGTAAATCTAATTTATCTTTAGTTTGTTGTCTTTCCCCAAGTGTTGCCGTTACATTCCTTTCGTTATCTGCATCACGTTGGTCTTTATAAAATTTCTCTAAATCTTCGGCTTGTTTCTTTGCTTTATCGTCTGCTTCTTTTTGGTCTGCTAATCTTTTGTCGTTTGCGTCTTTTTGTGCTTGTCTACGTGCATCCGCTGCTTGTTTATCTATAGCTTGTATTTGTAGCTGAAATCCTGCTTGTTGGTTTTTTAATTCTGCTAAAGCCTTTTTAGATTCTGCAATAGCCTTCATTCCTTCTTGCTCCACTTCTTTAGGATCGAAGATTAATGAAGCAGTCCAATCCATTACTTGGTCTTGCAAATTCCAATCCTTACCTAAAAACTTACCTATTCCATCTACTGTTTTTAAAATTAGATTTATAGGTGCTAAAATAAATTGAAGTATTCCTTTAAGTATCGCTTTGTTTCGCTGCTCGGCTTGAATCTGTGCCTTTAAAGTTTGCTCCTGATTCTTAATAGATATTTCATAAGCCTTTATAGCTTCATCTGTTTGCTTTACTTTAAGCTGAAGTATTTGCTTTTCGGTAAGTCCTTGTAGCTTTAAGATATTGTCTTGAGAATCTAAACTCTCTAATTTTTCTTTCTGTAGGTCTACGTCTTTTTGTGATTTAACATTTAACGCTTCCTGCTCTGCGCTAACTCCACTAATAGCACTTTTAATGTCATCCCAATAAGCAACTAAAGCACCTACCGCCACAACTAACAACCCGATACCTGTAGCTGCAATACCTGTACGGATTCCTTTTAAAGCATCCGCTGCAACTGCTCCTAATTGTTTAAAGCTATCCTTAGCCTCTAATAAGCCTTGAACACCTTGGGATAGTGCCATAGCACTTTGAACCTTCAATAAGGTCTTCTGTACGTTTTCAGATTCTACACCTACTAAACCTAAAGCACCTTCAAATGCTTGAAATCCATTTAACGCACCGCCAATAGAAGCAGATAACGCATTAAACTTAGCATCTGGGTTAAAGGCATCTGTTAAGGCTTTAGCATCTCCGATAGCATCTTTTAATTCCGCTGCTTTCTTTGCTGCTTTAACGGCTTGTTCAGAAGTTGCACCGAACTTTTCTGCCATAGCAGTAACTTCATTCTGTGCTGCTCTTAGTTGCGATTTAAGACTTCCTAACGAGTCACTCTTAACCTCTAATTCTATTACTTTCTTTTCAGCCATTACTTAAGTCTTTTACTCTTTAACTCTCTTTTACCTTGTTTGTATGCTTCACGTACGCTTGTAGGTATTTTATACTTACCTTTTGCTATGTCAATGAACTCCGTCTTTCCGTAGAAATCGTCTATCTTAAGCAGTTCTAAAATATTCTTAATCATACTTCTTGTGTTAGTGTTAGGATGTCTACCTCTGTGCTTCCGTCCTCGTTTGTATAAGTTAATTCTATATCGTAAACGTTAGTGTTTCCTTCTTCTCCTCTTAGGTATTGGTTAAACTCCGTTATTAAATCGTCTGAGTTTTCTGCGATAATTGTATAACTTGGAGTTACTACAGGATAAGTAAATACAACATCCGTGTCTGTAGTAATTGTCGCAGCACTTGCCGTTACACCTGTAGTCCCCATATCTAAAGCAACCTCAGTTACTCCCGTAGGTAATAACACACCTACCGTTACAGTTAATACTCCCTTTCCTGTCTTAGGGGCATTCAATGCCTTTATAGAACGAAAATCATTTAACAAAACTAAATCCACATCTCCTGTGGTTGTTTCCGTTTTTATCTCGTTTATGATATACCTTTTGTCCCTAATTAATATCCTATCGTTCATCTTTAGACTTGTAAGAATAGGAGTGGGGAATAATCCTTTACAACTTACTAACCTTTGTTTCTTAGAATATAAATTAGCTAAGTAATTATAGTAATATACTTTGAATATATTTCTTTCAATAGGCTCTAAAAAGAATGTGCTATTATCTTGACCAAAGTTTAAGGTATATTTTGAGGAGTTATAAATTAAATCCTGACCAAAAGGCATATAGCTTGTTATATGATTTGTAGAGGTTCCATTGTTAAAGTAGAATGATACCGTCTTTTGCTCATTCATATACAATAAAATAGGCTGCGGAATAATAGGTGCTAAAGTTTTGTCTAAAGAGTAACCTACTTGTAAATCCGTTCCTGTAAACTTTTGGTGGCAAAGATTTTCAAAAGGTAATTGTATAACGTACTCACCGCCATCGTAATCATATACCTGCTCTAAATCGCCATACTCACGATTGTTATTAGCTGCAAATTGTGTGTTTAAAATAGTAGCACTTTTTAAATGCTTAAATCCTATTTTCTTATACAACTTTACACGCTCGTAATCTATGCTATTTATATCGATATGTTTTGTTACATCTATTATTCTTCCTTTGCTATACCAATCTTCTAAAGGTTCAATCTGAAATATAGTAGGAGATAAACCATAACACGTTAAGTTAAACTGCTTTAATATACCTGCTACGAAATCACTTATCTTCATATCTGGAAAATTGCCAGAAATATCTAAGTCTTTTGTAAATGTGTTTTGAGCAACCGTTACAATTGCGTAATCATTAAAGTTTCCGTCTTGGTCTGTAGGGGAACCATTAATTAATAACGTTAAATCACACCAATAATCTATAATTACATCACCTTCCGCTCTACCTACAAAAGAATACTCAGTATCTAAAGATAAGTCCCAATCAACAAGCGTAGTGTATTCTGCTGCCGTACCAAAAAAACCACTAACCGTAGCTATAAGATTATCGTTTTCGTATACGTCTATAAAAATATCACTCGTTGTAACATCTGCTCCACCTACTCCGTAAGCATTTACATAAATCTGAATCTGTTTAAGTATTCCGGGTACCGTGCCGCCTATTGAGTTCTCAGGATTGTAATTAAACTTTAAAACATTCCTATCTAATATAGCTGCCGTACCTACTCCTGTTGCTTGGCTTACCGCAGTAAAATCTAACGCTTTCCTATCTGAGTAAAAAGCAAACGTATCTTTATTCTTTAGCCATAAGTAACAATTCGTAAACCTCTTGTCATTTAGAAATAATCCTTGAAAATCTATATCGTATTTCGTTTCTATAGCTTCAAATACTTTACTTATTCTTACCGCAGGAAATAACTCGTAGTAATGCATATGGTGGCTATTCTGGCTTATGTCCTGTTGACCACCACCGCCATACTGCCAAACCCTACTACTTGAGATTAAAGGATAGCGTATGTCGTAACTTGAAGAACTTGTTATTCGTGTTTGAACTTCTGCCCCGTTGTATTCGTGCGTGTAAGGAGACATATCTAACGTGTTTAGCTTGTCTTCCCCGAAGTAATCTTGTAACGTTCTTAAATCGCCGTAAAACGTAATGCTATAGCTTTGTGCTAAACCCTTTTTTACATTCGCCTTTTCGAGTTGTATCTTACCCGTTCTAAATGGAATTAAATCTATCTCTATCCTTGCATCCCTTCTTACCTGATAGTCGTAGCTATTATCTATAGCATTCTCGTAAAAGTGTTTAAATATAGCGTTGTTATGCTCACTTGCAGGTACGGTAAAACTCTGTGATAAATCAGTAAATGTTTTAGAAATATCCTGTACGTTTTGAATGCTTGATGTTATAGAAATCTTTTCGTCATCGAATAACTCTAAACGCTCACCTTCAATATATATCTGTACTTTTCTTTCCATTATACCACGTTGTTAATTATATCACTTGCATACTGAAATTCTAAAGTATAGTTTATCATTTTCGTGTTTATCTGTTTAAATAACTCCGTGCTTTTGGTGTTTAGTTTAACAGGTCTATTGTCTAACAATATTCTTTCACTTGTCATTAACTCACGTAGATTCTCGCTGAAGTCCTCAGATACCCAATCCGTATTCACAGTAATCGTTTCTGAATAGTTAGTGTTGAACGTTTTTCTTTGTCCTTCCAATACGCTATAATTAACAAGGTTGGACTGAAGTAAATTGTACTCCGTGTTTTCTACGTTAATATTACTCTTAGATGCTTTAAAGAAGAACTCCCTTTGCCACGCTCCGTAACGATTAATAAAGTCGCAGCACACAGGCTCATATTTACATTCTATCTTTGGTTTAAAGGTAGCTTCCCATAATACGTTATTACTTGCATCTAAAATCTGCGTAGTATTTCCGTTATCGTAATATACTGAATTCACCCTAAAGGTTGTTATAACTCCTGCCGTTGGTAAATTTTGTGTAATCGTTGTACCTGTATTTAATTCAATGTGCCTTACTTTATTTCCACCCGAATTATACCAAGTAAAACTACCTGCTCTTTTTAAAGTGTCTGTAGCTAAATCTGCGTTTGAATCATATAAATAGTAATACGTCTTTTGATCTAATAAGTAAACTCCTAAATCTGGGTTGTAACCTTCCGTGTATAATCCGTACCCATCAAATGCTTTATGCGTTACCGTATCAATTAAAACAAAACTTGTAGTTAGCTTCTTATATCTCTTTACCTGTACATTGCACCACTCGGTAGTAGTTAAGGTTGTACTGTAGTTGTTGTAGTTGTTTTGGAATCCATCGTGACGTATAAACTCTTTTATGTAAGGAGATATATTATATGTCGTTTGCGTAACACTTGGTGCAGGAATTAACTTACTCAAAGTATAAGTTGGAGACGCAGGTGCTGAACCTGTGCCATTCCATATTCTTAATTCTACTTTCGTTTCTATTTGCCCTGCTTCATTTATCTCTACTATAAATGGAGAACGTGCTGATATATTAGCCATTATTTAGGTTGTTTTATTATGTCGTTAAATAGTTTAGTTGCTTCTAATCCGTATTTATCTATTAACTCGTTTGGTAGGTTTTTGTATGCTGCCTCGAATGGCTTCGTAAAAAATAAACTCGGTTTAATTCCTTTAGAGTATATACTTCTGGTCATTAACCACGCAGTAGATTTGTAACTCATAAACTTACCGCTCTTTCTATCTTTGAATTGGATTCGTCTTTGTGTAACCCATTTCTCCATAGCTGCCGTTAAGCCGCCTTTCTTACCTGTACCGCTTCCAAATCTAAACGGAGACTGTGGTGCTTTACTTGCACTCTTCTTTCCTTTAACTCCTAAGTCCTGATACGCTCCGTACTCTTCCATACTAAAGTACATACCTATGGAATTAGGAAATACTTTTACTTCTCCTTCGATAGAGTTGTATAGCTTCTTACTAACGTTCTTATCCTTGTTGGTAAGGTTACGTTTAGCTTGTGATATTATATGGTCTTTAAACCTATCTAAAGCCTTTTGTACTTCGTCTTTCTGCATCTTAACAGATACTCATTTCGTTTTTAACCAACACATCGAATGTCATTGTCCATCCTGCTAATAAATTCTCAAAGCGTTCTGTAAATGGTTCGCAATTAGGAACACCATCTATCTGAAATAAATCCGTATATAACGTGCCTCGTCTCATTACTTCATATACTCGTTGAAGAACTGCTAACTGAGTATTCAATACATCTTGTTCGTTATCGTTGCCTGTAAACACATCTGTAGTTTCGTCTTTTGATATATCGACAATATCCATTGCAATGATGCTAACGTTAAACCTAATCACGTTTTCCTCAAACGATGCCGAGTTAACCATAATGTGAGATAAAGGAAATATAGTCTGTTTAGCTAAGTCAACATTAAAGATGCTGCCCTCTGTAACTGAATTAACAAACGGAGAACTATTTAACTCCGTCTTTAACTTATCTATAATCGTGTAGAATCCTACCATTTTTGTTGTTGCTTTTTAATTTGTCTAATTTCTATTTCCGTCTTTTGCTTCTCAAATGTTAGTAAGGTCAAACACTTAACCAATGGTTCTCTGGTAACTGCGTCAAATCTTGTAACGTCTCCTTTAGCGAGTGCATATATGCTTTGATACCAACCCCATTGTTTTCCAAATTGAGTTTGCTCTGAATAGTCGTTAAGTCCATCCCCTTCATCTCCTTCTCCAAATAGTCCATCAAAGCCGTCAACAATTCGCTTCCTAAAGTCCAAAAAAAAACCGATGCACCAAACACTACATTTAAAGGTGCGTACTTCATTACTTCCGAATAGTTAGCAGTTCCGTTGTACTCTTCTATTTCGTATTTTTCTCCTTTACGCTTTGTGATCGGTCTATACATTGCTGCCATAGCTTTGTGCATCGTGTCCCAATCTGTAAGGTTGCGTTCTATATCGATATACTCACCCCAAGATATATTCTCTAAGTCAGGTACAAATCCAAACTCTAAATCTCCTATCTTAAATCTATGTTCAAACTTTTGCTTTCCAGAAAACAATTTATTGAAGTGGCTTACCATATCAGAAATATCAGATGCTTTGATTTTAATCACATCCTTTAGTTCTATGCCACAAAATAACTCTATCATTTTCTCAGCTACAAACTCCTCATCGTTTGAGTTCTCAGCTACCTTTCTAAACTCTTGATAGTGCTTTAATGGAATCTCACTTAGTGATGTTGGTATAAGCAATTCTAACTTCATATTTTTATAACTTTTATTTATCCTTATTGTTATACATAACTGCAATACTATAGGCTTCGTTTAAGAGCATTACATCTCTTCTCATTCTCATTGGATTGTCAAATACTATTCTTACCCTTACACGCTTTCTATCGTATATGTAGTCTTGAACTACGGCTATCATTTCATTAACGGATGGCGTATGTCCCATAGCTATTGTTTAATCCTAAAGTTTCCATTTCGTGATAACGTAGTGCATCTATAATGTGGTCGTTGCCACCTGCAGGTTTATTTAATCTTACTCCTGTTTTATCCGTGTCCCAGCAGTAGCTTCTAAGTTCTTTGATTAGATTAGTGCTATCAGACGTTACTAAATACTCTTGGCGTTGCATTACGTCTATTCCGTAATTTATTGAATCCTTGCCCTTCGTAACGCCCTTAATGGTTATTCCTTGCCTACGTATTTCTTCTATACTTTTAGGTTCAGCACTATCAGCATATACTACTACGTTTTTTTGTAGTTCTTTAGCTATGTCAGAATTAAGCATACCTGTGCGATATACCTTCTCTCTTACTATTCTTTGTCCGTTGTATTGATATATTTCTACTATCGCAGTAGGATCAACTGAATAACCAAAGTCTAAGCCTATGCCAATTAATCGTGCCTCAATCGGAATCGTGTCGATTATCTTCCAATTATTAAACACCACTCCTTCTAAGCTACCTACTAAACCAAGTCCGTAAACGTTCCACCAATTTCTCCAATACTCAGATGTCTTCGCTTTCTCCTTGTTCTTTTCTATTTGGTCTATTATGGATTGGTCTAAGGCTTCGTTATCCTTGTATGTTAGAATTATAAAATCTGAATCTGGTTCGTCTTTTAGTTCCGTGTGTACCCAAAACTCATTTGCAGGGTTAAAGTCTAAAAATACCTCTCTCTTCGTTCTAATCGATAACTCATTGTACGCTTCAAAAGTGACATTGTTACACTCGTTAATATATAATATATCCCTACGAGCGCCACGCAGCTTAGATGCATCGTCAGCCGAAAAGAATTCCATAACGCTGCCATTCGCAAATTCATATCTTAAAAGTGATTTATTAAAGTTTGCATCTACATATCGATTAGTCCACCTCATTATCTTTAAGAAGTCTTTTAATGCACCTCTTCTTAAATGTGGTATTGTTTCAGCTACTACGCTTATCTCAAGTCCTGATTGCCTTGCTGCTTTGTCTATAAGGATAGGAAGTATACCAAACGTTTTTCCTGCCGATGTCCCGCCTTGAATTATCTTAATCCGTTTTTTTAACGCAAGAATCTTCCGTATAGCAGTAGTTACTTTGAACATTATTGTATTCCTATGGTTAATTAAGTCTTAAAAATTACGGGGTGTGTATCCCATAAACATTGAAAATCATTATTGGACTCCTAAATTAATCTTCTAACTCTTCGGTATCTCCTTCTAAATCAAACAAAGGTTGTTCTATAATCGTAGTCTGTGTCTTCTCTACAAGGCTATTTAAACGTTGTGTAATAGATGGGTTATACATACCTGCCATACCACCTTCGATTTGGTCTGAGCGCACTTCCCTGCGTATACGTGAACAGATAGTAGAAAAACGTTTATACCTTCCTTTTGAATTACTAAAATACATTCCTAAATCTTGAATTATTTCTTGGTCTGCACAATAATTTTCAAAGCCTTCTATCGTTAAAGGTCTTTCCTTTTCTCTATAAACCATCTCAGCATCTTTACCTACAAAGTCTTTTACTATGAATGGGTTTTCTTTAGTCTTCTTCTTATATTCTTGGAATAACTCCCATAGGTGTTCAGGGCTATGTATCTTATTAGGTCTTCCCATTTGTTTCGTTTTTTGTTAGTTCAATGAGTAATTATAACTTCTATACTCTTCATAGTTTACCTCTTCCATATGTATGGTCTTAATCGTGTTATCATAAAACAAGACATACTCAGCTTCAGCAATTGCCATAGTGAGTTTTAAGCTATTCCATACTTGTCTATGGAGTTCTGGGTTTATAACTACTAAATAATAGTTAGTTTCCACTTTTATTTTGTTCGGCTGCTTTAACATTGTTCGTGTTTTCGTTAAAACTTGAAACGCATACGGCAAATCTCTGATCTATATCTGTGTATTCACTAACCATTGTATTATCTGCCATACATCGTTTAATAAATTCTTTCTCCGTTTCTGAAGATGTAGGATTAGGAATTGGCATCGTGTTCGTCTTTATATTGATTGTATACTTTCTTCAACTGATTAAGAATATCTCTCCAACAACTCGAGCAGCTTGTAGGCTCTCTGTTTATATTTAAAACTCTATTGTAAACTTTGAGTAGTTCGTGTTGGTCGCTCGGTGCTATTTCAGCAGTATTCTTACCAAAGAAAGTATCTAATACATTATATTCGTCTTCAGTTAGGCAGCTAATTTTTCTGTAAGGGAATAGTTCGTTTAGCTTCTTCTTACGCTCGTCACATCCACAGTCCTCTCCAGCTATAAACTTTACTAATTTCTTGATTCCTGTTTTCTTAAATACCTTTTCTAAAGTATCTCCTAAACCTTCAGCGACATCTTCTTTAATCTCGTTTACTAATTCTTGTGCTTCGTCTTTTACTATCTCTACCACATCGGTAAAAACTTCAGACTTTCTTCTACCTCTTCTTTTCTTTTCCATTTCCTAATTCTTTAATCATTAATTCTAAATGTACTATTCTTTCTAAAAAGTGTTTTGCATCTAATAAGTTAATTTTTTCGCCTTGCATACTATGGGCAAATGATACATAGGCTAACTCCTTTTGGTTTTCTAAATACGCTCGTATCGTTTTCATTTATTATCTATTAAGTTCATATATCTTTCTTTTAGTTGGTCAAATTCTTCCTGTAGCTTTTCGTGTTTCTGTACCAACTGATAATATTTATCAATTAACTCAGCGTAATTATTTCTAATCTCACTCAAACTATGGTATGTATTTTCAGATTCGCTCATAATCTCCATTCAAATAATCTTCGTAGTCTTCTCCTACATTCTCAATCAAACGTTGCTTACAATGCTTTATAGTGTGAAATATAGACGTTACAGATATTTTAGTTAACGCAGATAACTCACGCATAGAATGATTGTTCTCTTTATATAACTTAAACAACATCGTATCGTACCAATGCCACGAATCTATTTCCATATAAATCTTTAGTTCTATATCGTTTTTAGCTTTCTCTATTCCGCTAACGTCAATATCTTTTATATCTAAAGCATCGTTTACAGTTACCTTTTCAATCTTAGATTTTTGCTTACAATAGTCTACATAAATATTACGCAGTACAAACCATATAAAGCCTTGATTTACTTGTCCGTCTTTTATTATCTTCTCTGGGTTCGTGTATTTGTAGATTCTTAAATACATCTCTTGCACTATGTCTTCTGAGTATCGGTCTTCTCCAAAGGATTTAACTACCGATATAAAGTGCTTGTGGTGTTTTGCTACCGATGCTAACCACTCTGATGAACTTTCAGTTGTCTTCGTTTCTATACAATCGGCTAATAACATACACCCAAATTAAATCTATAACCTTATAAACATATTTCATTCCTCAGGATTTAGCCTTATAAAAGCCATACCATCGTACATATAATTTAAAAACCAATCACAAGTACGTCTATTCATTCTATACACTCTGTGCATTTCGTCTTTTACTATCTTCCTACCCATATATCATACATAAAGATGCTCAAAGCTATCAAATTCAATGCACCAATTACTAAAAATATTACTGCTAAATTAAAATATTCCATCTTAAATGCTAACATACTTAGTCCTAACATAAAAAATGCTTGAATCAAAAGGTATATAAATACTATTTCTCGTTCCATAATCTCTCGTAATAATTTTGTTTCTGCAAAGATAGGTTTTCTTTTGATAAATCAGACGGCTTTAAATAAGACGTTTTAATCGTACTTCTTTCTGTTGGATATACTTTGCTATTACTATTAGTAGAAAGTGCCTTAGAAACGAGTAAAACAAGTATTACGCTAAATATAACAAACATTGTAGCGTGATAGATTTTTAGTTCTGTGCTTTTCATAGTTCTATGCCTCCATCTCTACACATTTCCCATAACTTCTCTCGTGCTTCTTCAACTGCTGTGTACTCCAAATCGGTTATACTATCTTCGTATTTAAGTCTTCCTCTTAAATATTGGTCGAACTCCTGAAGAACTACGCTCATATCTACTGCCTTGTTTACAAGATTATATTCGTGTGCGTCTTCTGGTAGGTTAAATTCTAATATTGCTTTCATAATGTATATTTTAAATTTTTAACAAAGCATAAGCACCACTAAAGCGGATGCCTATGCGGCTGTTATAAGTCAGTTTGCTTTATCGTTCTATTGCATATTATACATTCATTTAAATTTCGCTCTACATTTTGTCTTTCACTGTCTAAAATACCGCAACAGCAAACCGAACTTATAACAGTAGGTTGGTGCAATTTACTTATGATTCTATCAACATCATCTTTTATCATTGAAGCTAATATTTCATAGTTCCCAATATTCATAACATTACATTTCATTGTTATGAAACCAAGCATCTCTTTTATTAATTCGTTATTTTCTTCGTTTGTCATAATCTTTCTTTTTAATTCGTAAACTTCACCAACCTACATAACGTTA
>Ga0247723_1000422_pt1 | contig 29321 bp, 40 predicted proteins | sample MSEWelMarce5H_FC_FD_189079 | JGI IMG/M metagenome (GOLD analysis project Ga0247723, IMG submission 189079) | Subsurface sediment microbial communities from gas well in West Virginia, United States - MSEEL Well Study Marcellus 5H_FC | ecosystem: Environmental > Terrestrial > Deep subsurface >... | reverse complement strand
TGGTTCTTTATCTCTATAGTAACACCAGGTATACCTGAGATGTCACCTTTATCGAGGGTCGCACCTGCAAGACGTCTGTCTACATAGGGAAACCATTGCTTGAGGTATTTTACTACATCTCGCTCTGCCCCTGCACCTTTAGCCTTAGAGGCGCGACCACTCATCTAGTACCAGCCGTTCTGATTATGAAACGCTAAGGCTTTTGATGGACTGCCATAGCGATGTTTTATATATTTGAGACCTAAATCAATCTGCTTTACCATTGGAGTATCCTTAGGCATTTTCAGCATCTGAGGTATTCCGTAAGCAGTTGAACGAGGGTTGTCTGCGGTGTAATCCCAACGAGACTCCCTGTTCCATAAAGTAAATAGTGCCTGCCACTCACGATTACTTCTGTACTGCTCTAGGACTTTGCCCTTTGCAATCCATTTTGCCATTTTCTTCATCTCGGATATTGAGAGTGCACCAAAAATTGGTTTAGCGCAGTTCTCCCTGATTGCTATCTGTCTTTCCAAAAACATCGCACCCACAGCGTGAGGCAAAGTTCCCACAAAGACTACAGCAGCCATAATCCAAGCGTATGTTGTTAGTTTCATTCTTACTCCTCAATTGGCGCGGTTGCCTGTGTTCCACAGTCAGCACACTCCATATCTCTGAAATACATCCCAATGGTACCATCCTCTTGGAAGGATACCTTGAGATTCCAAATGTAACACCCACAGATACATACCGTGGTTGGCTCACCACGGATATCCATTGCCCTTGTGTAATCTGGCTTAAGTTCGTTTATATCTTTAGTCATCGTCATCTTCCCATTCCTCGGGTTCTACGTTTGGAAACGGATTACCCCAATCAGGATTGGGTACGATAGGGTCGATGAAACTCATTTTAACCTCTCAGCGATGTCAGAAACATCCATGTATTCGGGGTTAAAGTTCAACCAAAAGGCAGTGTTGCCTGATGGGTCTGCCTTACCATAACGGTTCTTCACTGGTGCTACGGCGATGAAGCCAGGTGCATCAGTGCCAACTGTACAGATAAGTGCAGGTAACTGTGCAACCATGCCCTGCAAAGCAGAGCGAGGTTGGCACGGTGTACCTACATAGGACTCCTTGGTATGATGGAGTACTATAACAGCAGCGTTAGTATCTCTTGCGAGGTACTTGAGTTCTTTCAGAGTAGAGCGCATATTTGCAAACTCTTCTCCGCCATCGTTAGCAATATCCATAAGGTTATCGATAACGATAAGAGTAGGTGAGCATCCCCATAGTTCTTCGAACGCAGCAACCTCTTGGTCTAAGTCATCTAGGGTAGGACTAGAATCGAAAGACCAAAAGATGTGCTGTGCATGTTCGTTGATTACTTTTCTAGATGTGGCTACCTCTGTCTCAAGTAAAAGTTCTACATCAGATTGAGGCTTGCCAGTTATCATAGCCAGCAAACGCATGGCCATTGTATGAGCATTGGTATCAGCACTAACATAGAGTGTTGGTACCTTTGCTCGTAACGCAATTGCTAAAGCAACGGAAGACTTGCCAGCACCAGGTGTACCAGCAATCATCGAAATTTCGGCACGCCGAAACACGACTTTGTTTAATTCAAAGGTACGAAAGACTGTTGGTAGCGGTTCGCCACCTATGTCTTTGCTACCTACGGCGCGGGCAAGTGTTCTCATTGTTTAGAATGTATTCCATTCTGCATCATTGCGTCGGATGAATACTGGCTCACACTGGTCAGGAGTACCCTTTGGAGATGGGCACATATAGCCCTTCCATGGTCCCTTAGCACCCTGTCCCTGTCGCTTTGTCATGACACCGTGGTGACACTTCTTAGCCTCAGGTCCTAGCGTATTGCCTGCAGTTTGTGTTGGATGTGCAGTATGGTCCACTTGTGCATTAGGGTATGCAGAACGGATGTTCTCCACTGCCTGTGATGCGCTCTGTGGAGCACCTGCTAGTGATTGCGCCATGACCTTAAGGAGTTCTTGTGACTCCTCAATGCCTACGGCTTGTTCTAGAGCCTCGCAAAATGATGCGTAGGTCTCTGATGCAACGACGAAGATTCGTCCATCGTTGAGTTTGCTACTGACTTGGAAATTACCAGTCATTTGTTTATCCCCTCTTTATGTTCGAGTTTGAACCCTATGTTGTCCCATGCATCTATTGCATCATCGAGTGAAGTGATGAGTGGGACTATATCACTAACTAGCGTGTCCATTGACAAACTTACAGGAAGATGTGACTCCACAACGACCACAGTTAGATAGATTCGGTAGAAAGATTGTTTCCTTGCGTGCTTTGTCGAAGGTATTGAGCATATCTTCTACTCGCTCTGAATGCAAATTGTTTAGGTTCCATAGTGAAACATAACCAGTACGTGCATCCCAGAAGCCTGCCTTATCGACAGTAACCCCATGCTTCTCTAGTGCCCACGCATAGACAGCGAGTTGCAAAGGATGCCTCTGGGATGACGCACCAGTCTTGATGTCGAGGAGCACCCGATTCCCCTCGAAGTCCACCATCACACGGTCAATTGCCATCTTGACTGTTGCATCGTCAATTTCAATCTCGTATTCTTTTTCAACAAAGTCTTCGTAGATATTCCAGCCGTTGCTACGGAACTTAGCCCAGTTCTCTAGCATCCAACGACCCTCTCCATACCACCATGACATATCTTCCTTCTTGGCGTATTGCCAAGTGTTCATGTCACCATTAATTTCTTCGTCTTGCTTTACTTGGTTAAACCAAGCATCGTTCCAGACAGTATCAAGGTATTCAGAACGCAAAGGTATGTCAGAGTAAATATTATAATTTGCAAGGTCAAAGTTCTCGGTAGCCTTGTGAACGGCTGAGCCACCAGTAAACCACACTGCGTGTGCTTCCTGTACGCCTTCAACCTTTTGTAGATAGTACTTCCAGCCACACTCTTGCCAAGTGGTAAAACTGGAATAGGAAATATGCTTAGGTAATTGATTCATGGTCATAGTGTATCACAACCATGAGGACCATATGGGTCGAATCCACAGTAGTAACAATCCATGGTTTCTTGGCAAACACGGCATACGTATTTGAATTGGACCTCATCACAGCAAAGATGTGTTACATCCATGATGAAGTAGTTCTCGGTTTCGTCTATAAATTTTGTCATACGGATACGATACCACACGGGTTTCTTAAATGCTGTCTGAACCAGATTTTAAGAAACGCCCCCCTACCCCCCATAAAAATTAATGGTGGTTCAGGGAGTTGGAATCAGACATATGTCGTCACCGTCATTTGAAGTTTCCGCCCCACGGTTTCCCGCACTTCTATGGTACACTAAGTTACTGACTTTGGAGGGTTGAATAATGGCTAGTTATGAATACAAGTGTGAAAACGATTCAGAGGTTGTCATCGTTACCAGAGGTATGACAGATGACGAGATTATACCTTATTGCGATACCTGTAATGAACCTATGAGTAGGGTCTATAACTCTGCCCCTGTTAAGTTCAATGCCAAGGGTTTCTACTCAACGGGCGGATAAAAACAAGAAAAAACCCCTCGTCCCTAGTATTTCTACTAAGGAGAGGGGTAATCTCGTCTCTATGGGGCTTCTAGAGGCTTATAAAGCCTACTTAGAGCCTCGACCAAACTCGGTTGCAGATGGGTCTAGCCACTTAAGTAGTGGTCCAGCGAATCCTGCGGCCGCTGCCATTGCTAGAGTCTTAAGGTCTGTCTCACCAGCAAGGTAAAGGGCTACCGCAGCAGATGCTGCAGCGCGGAACCATGAGAGTGCTACTTGCTTAAATTGTTCCATTGTATCCTCCTAGGATTACTTTACACCGTGTAATTTACAGCAGGTGCAAACTTCTGTCTTGTATGCCTTCTTAGCAGGCACAGGTACTACTTTAGCAGTAACCTGGGCAACTATGCCAGGTTGATTGAGCCACCAGAACCATGGGCTAGTATCGTTTGCCTGGTCCTCTTTGATGGAAATATGTAGGTGCTTGTTGTGAGGGTTAGAACCTGTGTACTTACGGTTGCCCTCTTTAGCACGAGCCTTTGACCAAATCTTCCCCTGGAAAATCAAGTATTCAACCCGCTTATCTTCCTTGACCTTTTCGAAGATATCAACGCAGTCGATACCCTTCTTAGGGTCGTGAGTTAAATCAACTGCTAGACCTGTGTTGTGGTCAGAGTTGGGACTCTGTTTGATATGCGCTTGGGAAGGAAGGAGACCATCGCTGGCTTTCATACGAGATGGCGCCAATGCTGTGGCTTGTCGAAGTACAGCAATAGCGGCAGGTGTGGCTTTCTTTACAACTTTCTTCATTATTCTCCATCTTTCTTTTCCTTTGGTTTTGACTTTAATCCGTTTCCTGCAAGTACGCCAGCAAGAGAACCAGTAAGAAACACGCAGAGGGTACTAACAAGGTCAATAAATGCAGCATCGTTGGGGGCCTGCTCTCCTAATGGCTGTGTGATAAATAGTAAAGCGTACAGTAATCCAAAAACGGAACCAGCAAACACAATGGCTAGTATGATTCCGATAGTTACAATAAGTCTAGCATGTAAATCTTCGGGGGTAAATTTATTTCTTTGGCTCATCTAATACTCCAGGCAGAATGTCTTTGGTACAAGTACCAGTAGGGATACATTGAGGTGGGTTACACTCTGGCTTTTGCCAGTTTTCGTACTCTTGGCAAGGGTATCTAACCCAGCCTTGATATCCGCAACTACTCAGTACGCTCGCAGAGAATGCGATAGATATCATCAACGCGACTTTCGAGACGGTTAACTTGGTCTTTGACACTTCCACCTCCATTGGGTCTGAGTTCATAAAGGTAATGTTTAACTAGCCATCTAACTCCACCAGCAAACGCTGCTGCAATTGTTGTGACTGACAGGACTAATGCTGCCCAATCTACTGCGCTCATTATAAGACAGTCCTAACTGTGATGAGGAGAAGTCCTCCGAAGCCATCAAACTGACCTGATGGTGGAGTCTTACGTACGAAGTTAACTTTTTCAATCAGTGCTTGTACGCGCTCACCAGTGGTAAAGTCTTGTACGTTCACAATATCGCCTAGTTTTTCTACATCTTCAAGTAATTGAATACGCTCCCACGCACGTCCTTCGTATCCAGTCTTTACGTTATATCTGTCGGTCTCTACGTCATAGCACCATACAGGGAACTGAATCACCCGTTGACGTGCTGTAGCAGGTAGAGCCTTGGCTTGATAACCCTTAAATACAGGGCCTTGGCTGGTACTGGTTGCGCTGCGTGAGAGCGTAAACTTGTATGACAGATACTCTTGTGGACCTTCTGGGTTGGTTGTAGCAGCCTCAGGAGTTCCTACTGCAGAATTGTAGGTAATAATTGTGTATGTATTGTTGCTTGAATCAATAGCATAGATATCCATAGCGCCATGGGTAAAGTCACCACGAGCACGGATTAACTTAAAGTTTTTTGGCTCAAGTGTTCCATAACGGATAGCACCAGTGGTCACGTATCCTGTTGGACGTAGCACTGTTGCAGACTCTGTGTAGATAGCACCATCGGTAGTATTGTATGCAGTGCAGAAAGCAAGACGATTAGTAGTGCCAATGAATGCAACACCTGTTGTATAGTGTTCTGCAGATTGGGTTACCTGTAAGTCATTTGCATAGGCAAAGCGAAGTGGTTCACCCTCAATGCTCTGGCCTAAGTCGATACGGATAAGTCCAGCATCTAAAGCACCAATACCTGATGCACACCATACGAAACGGTCACGAGCAGCAAAGTCATAGACTGGCTGAGATGTTTCAACAACAAGCGGGCCATAGGCAAGAGAGCCATCTTGGTCATTGATTGTAGCCACACGCACACCTTTAGATGTACCAATCATCATATAGCCTAGGTAGTAGTATAGTTTTTCAACTACTTCACCAGTAGGAAATTCTGCAGCAACTACAGCCTGTGTAAGGGTAGGCATAGCACCAGCAGTAGTTAGTGTGTACTTCTGGATTGTTGAATAGATACCTGAATGACCCGCTGTGTAGATAGCAGGACCAGATGCAGCAACAGATGTGTAGTGGTAATTAGTATTAGGGTTAGTGTATACAGGGCTTGGAAGCGCAGTAGCAGTAGTTGCTAACTCATAAACTTTATTGTTTACACATAAGATAATACGGTCCTTGATAAACTCCATGGCTGCATAAACAATAACAAGCCCAGTTTCGGTAAACATTGGAGATGGAATAGTTGTTGTGTTGTCAGTCAGTAATTTTTTGTACATGTGAAGTTTATTGGCTCCACCAGCCACAGCATTAGTTACCCAGTATGCATATACACCATCATCGCAGATAGCATAAACAGCCTCAGCGCTGCCTGAGTTATAGTCAATAAAGTGAACAGGAGATGCACCTGGAACAATTTTATCTACATCGTATCCATCATGAAGCAACACAGCATTGGTGCCATTGTATTGAATAGAACGTACGTGTTGATTTGGGTGTTGATGGTCAGTACCAGTAACTGCTGCTAGGGTCTCATGGTTGTTATCCATATCCTTAAGTAACGTTACTTGTCCTTTAGTCCAAACATCTACGCCTTGTGAATCAGCAAAGCGATACTTAGTTGCTTCACCTGCTGATGGGTCATAGAATTTAATGCCATTGCCAACATGGAAAGATGATTGTGAACGAATCCACCAACCAGTCAGTGATTGTTCTCCTGGCTCAGAACCATTGTCGAATTGGTCTTTGCGGTATGGAGCAGTCTCTCTTTGGTAAGGAGTCTGGTCTGTAGGTGCTAAGAAGAATGGCAAGCCACCGACAGCAACATCATAGTCCTCAGCGTTGTTGCTCCAGAAACCAGAGGTTCCAGGGTTACCAACGTTTAACGGTATATTTTCCGTAATGTCTGGCGTTGCCATTGTGCTCCTTAGTTAGAAAGTTTTATTACTTAGATAGTGCAGCGATTTCGTCAGCAGTCAAACCAAGTGCTGCTAACTTTGCCTGTGCAGATTCCTTAGCAGCCTTTGCTGCTTCCTCTGCTGCTAGACGTGCTGCTTCTTCTACTGCGAATGCTGCTGCATCTGCTTCACGCTGTGCCATTTCTTCTGAGGTAAGAGTTACCACAGTTGTCTCGCCTGTTTCGCAGTTAACTACGATTTTTGTATCTGTCATTGTGTTTCTCCTAGGTTAGTATTTACGGATTCCGTAAAGAGTTGCTGTTGTATGCTGGGTTAAATTATAATTTATATTAGTATATTTAATTGCTGTGATTGGTCTTGTTGAATTGTACAGATGACTACCCTGCCACCACCAATACAAGTTAGGAGTAGCAGAATTAATTGAATAAGGTTTAATATTATAACTAGAATAGTTTGGTATATATACTTCCATATGACCAAATGTAGATGTAGCACCAGGTAAACCAGCAGCATTGATTTCACCACCAGTACCGTATGCGCCTTGATTATATGTTGCAACAGTAGATGAACCTTCTGTTACCATATTTCTAAAAGTAGTATTGGTTGTTGTTGCATCGTTATTAAACGATAATGTCGAATAACCAAATCCACTACCAGCATTTTGTCTACCAGATATAACTAATCTTAAATCGGTATAGTTCTGGGGAATATTAGTAAAATCAATACGACTTGCCCCACTGCTACCAACAGTAACCGTTTGAATTGGAATCATATTAGACATACTAAGCCGCCTTTATTCCGTAGAGCGTAAATGAAGAACCAGCGGTAAAGGTGTTTGCTAGTGCAACTAGTTCAATTTTATTAATTGCTGCTGTACTCATCCAAGTTCCAGAGTGCTGTTCTGTTTGTCCAACAAAGTCATATCTACCTATTACTGGTTTGTACATAGATGTGCTTTTGTAATTCATTATATTTGTTCTTAAGATACAAGATAACGCACCTGCTGTTTGGTTAAGGCTAGTGCGTGGCTGTATACCAGCGTCAGTAACTCTGCTACTAAATGCACCTGCTGATTGGCTAAACATACGTACAGTTCCATAATTACTTGCGTTGCTATCTCCATTAAAACGGATGTGTACATCCATACCAGAAGTCGCGCCAAATACAGATACCAACATTATGTCAGTATAGTTCTGGGGAAGGTTTTGGAATGTTACTGTTTGAGTTGCTGAGTTTAATGTTAGGTTGGCAATTGGTGTTAATGTTGATGGTAATGGCATTATGCACCTGCTGTCTTTATGCCGTACAAGGCAAGAGTAGTATTTGCTCGGAAGTCTCCGTTTGAAGAAGAGCATCTTATTGAAGTAATAGGATTTGTATTTAACCAAAGCGAAGAAGTACTACCAACTCCACTACCAGCAGCATTAAAATCAATACCACCCATAGAGTAGGCAGTTTTGTATTTACTAGCATTAGAGTAATCTAGTATGTCTATAATAGTTGACCCATAAAAACTGCTAGAACTTGTTGTCAGGCACATATAAACAGCACGGGCAGAATTATATCCTGTCTGTAAATCAGTGTTAACGTTTGACGAGTTGCCTCTCATTCTGGTCCAAGAATAGTTAGCGCCAGTGTCACTATTAAAATTAAGGGACAAGTCACCGTAGTCAAGTCCAGCGTAAATAACATTGCCGACTCCACGTATCTGTAGGTGTGTATAATCTTGTGGGATATTAGTAAAGTCAATATTTGTTGTTTGGCTACTAAGAGTAACGGTGGCAATTGGAATCATTGCACCAGGGTCTACATCACCAGGGGCTGTAAGGTTGCCTGATTTAGATTTATTCTTAAGACTGATGGAAGCCATTAGATTTCCGCCTTAATGCCGTAGAGATGGGCTGTTGTATATTGCTTGAACAATGTGCCAAATGCCATTGACAATGTAATGCTATTAATTGGGTCAGTGTTTGCCCATAATCCAGAAGTTAAAAAAGCAAAAACTGTGCTAGTTGCGCTAGATTCTTCTACACCATCTTGGTTAATTGCTTTATAACTATTTCTAGTATAATTAGGAATATAATATTCGGCATTAGCAAATGTGTTAGCAGTAGCATTGTCTCCATTTAAGGCACCAAATGTAATATCAGATGCTGCTGCAGTAGATGATGCACCTGCACCAGTTCCATAAAGAAGTTTAGAAGAATATCCAGAGGTAGAAGCATTAAACTTAATTGTAAGATAATCATAATTAGCGGCATTATTTGTTCTACCACTGACTACAAGTTTTAAGTCGGTATAGGTTTGTGGAATATTAATAAAATTAATTGTTCCAACACCACCACTACCTACGGTATAGGTGGCTATCTTGCTGTATGTATATGCCATTTAAGCCGCCTTAATTCCATATAAAGTAAATTGAGAGCCAGGTGTTATTACTCCAGAGACATTGATAATGATGCAGTTAATACTAGTTATTGCAGCAGTACTTCTCCATAATCCAATGTGAGCCTCTGTTGATACACCAACATCATCTGAACGCCATAAAACATTTTTATAAGTAGTGGTATTGCTATAGTTATTAAAATGCACAGTTGAAACTGTTGCTGGTCCAGGCTTGGTAATACCCTGGTCACTTAAATAATAACCGCTTCGGTTTGATAATCTTGTTGAATTAGCAGCCGTTCCATTGCCATACAATTCTGTATCTGAATAATTTGCAGTATCGTTATTGATGCGAAGATATAAGTCTCCAGCAGTCAATCCATAACTACATACAAGAACTAGGTCTGTATATGTTTGTGGTATTGATGTAAAATCAAGTGTTGTTGTACTAGAGTTGTCAATTTTTACAGTTGAGATTGGCGTATATGTCTTAGGCATTAGTTAACTCCATATAGTGCAATAGAAGAATACTGCTTAAAATTATAAGTAGATGCAGGAATTGTAATGCTTGTTACTGCTGCCGTATTAGTCCATACTGATGAACTAAATCTTAACTCACCGCCAGAACCATTAACATCTGTTCCACCCAATGCTCTTACGGTTGTATATTTATTTGTATTTGTATAGTCCAAAATATCTATAACAGCAGGGCTAAAAATACTAGAACTAGGAGTAAAATAAAATCTTCCTACAGTTGCACCATTATAAGTGCCAGTACCAAAACCAACTGAACTTGCAGCGGTTCCTTCACCAATAAGTTCGTGGCGTGTATAACCTGTTCCAGTATCAGAATTGAACTGTAAAGATGCTCCACCTAAACCAGCAGTAGTATCATTAAATTGACAGAACATACGCAGTTGCAAATGTGTATAGGTAGATGGGATGCCAGTAAAACTAACGCTTGACGCTCCACCTGCTCCAACAGTCACAGTAGCAATAGACTCATAGGAGCCAGGCATAATGACAGGGTTACCAACCAAACCGCTTCTGCTGAATGTACCACTCTTAAGACTTCTAATAGCCATTATAGTACTCCGTATAATGTAAAGGATGAGTTAGTTCCAACAGTTCCATTGATAGTCTGAACAGTTAAAGAAGTAATAGCACTAGTTGAACTTTGTGCGACTGTAGAAAATGTAATGTAGCCTTCAACTGTATTGCTTTCCGTTGCTCCATCTACAGAATATGTCTTTGCATTTGAACTAGTGTAGTTTGGAAATAGGACATCTACATGAGCAAATGCATTAGCGGTAGTTGTATTACCGTTAACTCTTGCAACCCAGATTTGCTCAAAGGATGTAGACGCATTAGATGCTGAAGTTCCATTACTACTTAGAACTCTATAAGTGTATCCACTGCTTGCTGAATTAACTGTAATGCCAAAACCATCTTCGGCTGCTGCTCGGTTTGAGCGAACACTTGCTACAAGTTTCAAGTCACTATAAGTCTGTGGGATGTTGCTAAAGGTAACAGATGACACAGGGCTTGCAACGTCTACGGTTTCAATTTTGAATAATTGTAGGGCCATTACTTTGCTGCCTCGATTCCATAAAGTTCAAAGGTAGAACCCACAACAATGTTACTTGCACACAGAACTGTAAAAGAAGTAATTGCAGAGGTTGAACTTCGCATACCTACAGTTATTTCTGTTGCTGGATAAGATGCAGTACTTGTTGCATTACCTGCTCTTGAAATAAAACTTTTGTAGGTAGTTGTATTTGAATAGTCAATAAAATCAACAAGTGCAATCATACTAGATGCAGTTGTACTGCCACCAGTTGCAATGCTTAAAGCAGCACCTGTTGCAGCAACGTGTCTTCCAGTTGATGCAGAAGAACCAGTTCCCCAAAGTCCAGTGTCAGAATAAATAGAAGAAGTATCTCCATTAAATCTAATAAAAATTCCATCACCATTGGTTGATGTACCACAGTTAATTACTAATCTTAAATCAGTATATGTTTGTGGAATAGAACTAAATGTTACGGAAGATGTAGCAGAACCCAAAGTATTGTTTGCAATTAAAGTAAACGTGCCTGTTTTTGCAGCCATTGGTTACCCCTTAATTCCGTATAGTGAAATCCTTGAATGTTGTTTCCAATTCCAAACACCAGTTGTTAAAGAGATAGTTGAAATTGGTGCTGTTGAGCGCCATAAAAATGAGTTCATATACACGTCACCAGTTACGCCAGACGCGCTATTCTTATCAAATCCACCAATATTTTTTAATGTTTTGAATTTAGTAGAGTTTGAGTAATCTAATATATCTCCAATGGCAACACCATAGATATTGTCATTGGTTTGTCTAAATGGAAATCTTTGTAGCGCACCACCTGATAAATCAGCAATTGCGTATGGTGCTACTGTTCCACCACCAGGGCCACCTAGTTCGTGTCTTGTATAGTTAGGTCCAAAGTCTTTATTAAAATTAACTCCACAACCACCCGAACCACCTGGGTCACTACTTAACGTAACTTGACCAATTGCTCGTATTTGAAGATGCCTATAGTTTTGCGGAATCTCATCAAATACAATTTCAGCGGCTGTGCCAGCGCCAACAAGAACACTGGCAATAGGCTCCATATAGTTATTTTCTAGCGCAAGGCTGATGCCAGTTGCGCCAGTCTTTGCACTAGTAATTGACATTAGACGGAAGCCTCATCTCCAAATGCTGAGAAGGCTAGGTTTGCAGTTGAAGCATATACGGTTACTACATCTGTAGTAGCAAGTGTGATACCTACTGTGATGATTGTAGTATCAGATGCACCTACTGTTACATCGTATGCAAGGTAGTGCTGGTTAGCCAAGGCTGCTCCAGCAGGACGGATAGCAATACGGTAGGTAGCAGATGAAGATGCAAGGTTGCATACTGAGATGCTAGAGATTACTGCTTCCTTAGAAGCAGGTACTGTGTACAGCGTAGTGGCTGTAACAGCAGATGGATTGGATTGACCAAGGACTTTCTTTGACATATTAGGCTCCCATTAGCATAAAGATTGAAGGTGTAGGGTCGGTTACAATTGCTGCCCAACTTGGTGCTGAGCCATTGGTTGTTAGATATTTTCCTGAGTTACCAGTCTGTGAAGGTAGTGCATCGACTGCTCCCCAAGAAGAAGTTGTACCATTGGTAGTCAGATACTTGCCTGAGTTACCTGTCTGGCTTGGCACTACATATGCTGTTGAGTCTGTAGCAACCAAAGTCTTTGATGATGGAATCGTTGTTCCATTAATGCTGGTAGCAGTGGCTACGCCTAACACTGGAGTAATAAGTGTAGGGCTGTTATCCATTACGAACTTGCTGCCAGTACCAGTCTGAGATGCAATTGAAGTTGCAGAACCTACAGATGTAATTGGACCAGTCAAGTTGCTAGGAGCAATTGTTACTGTGTCAATGTAATTCTTAGTTGCTGCATCCTGTGCATTGGTAGGGTCACCAAGACCTGTAATCTTGTTAGTACCCATTGCGATAGCACCAGTCATAGTGCCACCAGCCAAAGGCAACTTAGTTGCTAGGTTGTTAGTAACTGTTGTAGCAAAGTTAGCATCATCGCCAAGGGCTGCTGCTAATTCATCAAGAGTATCTAGTGCTCCAGGAGCAGATGCAATCAGGTCAGCAATTTCTGTCTGGACGTAAGCAGTAGTAGCAATCTGAGTTGTGTTGGTATTAGCCGCTGCAGTTGGGGCAGTAGGCACACCAGTCAATGCTGGGCTAGCAAGCGGAGCATATGTGCTCGCTGCTGTAGCGGTTGCCAATTTGGCATCTAACTGAGTCTGGATGGCAGAGGTAACGCCATCTAGATATCCAAGTTCAGTTGTAGATACTGTGGATGATGGAGCAATCTTTGTCCAAGCAATAGCAGCAGAAGCATTAACATCTGCATCTACAATGCTATTAGTTAGGTTAGTCTTACTGTAAGCAATTTGAGCAGAAGTATTGATGTCAGCGTTGACGATAGTTCCATCAGCAATCATTGTTGATGTGACAGTTCCAGTATCTCCAGCAGTAATTGCTGTGCCTGAAATTTTAGTTTTATCAATAGCAGCGCTTGCGTTAATATCAGCATTAACAATTGTACCGTCTAGAATCTTAGCAGATGTTACTGCTCCGTCTGCTAGGTCACCAGCGACAATAGTTCCATCAACAATTTTGGCTGATGTAACTGAGTTAGGGGCTAACTTGCCCTCTGTAACTGACAAATCATCAATCTTGGTTGTGCCAACGGCACCTGTTGCAATCTTACCACTTGTAATAGCAGAGTCTGCAATATCACCTGTAGCAATTGTAAGGTCTGCTATCTTGGCAGAGGTAATTGCGCTATCTGCAATTTTAGCAGTTGTAACGTTAGCGTCAGTAATCTTTGCAGTTGTCACAGCGTTAGATGCAAGCATTGCAGTTGATACGTTACCTGTACCAGTTGACAAAGTTACGTTAGCAAGAGTTAACCCATGAGCAGTTGTTGTATTCTCAATGTGGTTGTTAGCCTCGCGGAAGTCACGGCCAATAGCCATGTGACGTACCTTTGCACCAGCAGAGTGGGCAATAGCGTTAGTGCCATCTACTCCAGTACCACGAGTAATTGTTAGTGTATTGCTGCCTGGTGCACTAGGACTTATGACATCTACAATTTCTTCAAGCGCTGTATCTGGGTCAATAACAACAGTAAATGTTTCACCAGCACCAGGCGTAATACTAGAAAGAAGCGCTGATGCGGAGTTGACCACCATAGTAGTTGCGCTAGAGTTTAGCGCTGAGGCAAGGTTAGTTTCCTGGGAAGTGGAGGAATATCTGCGGACTGTCATATTTTAGTACCTCGTGTAGTGGATTCGGGTTGGGTAAACGTCACGGAGTTTCTTGGTTTCTTCATTCAGACGTTGCTGATAAAGAGCAAGAAGGAATCGGGCAGTAGATGCACCAGAGCCATATTGAATCTTGGTGTCTGCATTGTCTGCTTCTGCAGATGAGTAGTTAAGTCGACCTGGGTCAACGAAGGATGCTAGACGATATGCTGCACCATAAATAATGACATCCTTGCAAGATGAAGGTAATCCTGTAACAGTCTCAAATACTGCATTAGATGCAGATGCTGTTAATGTAGATGGCTTCTTTGTATAATAAACTTGAACTGTACGACCTGACTCGATGCGGTCATAGATTGAAATACTCTGTGCTGTTGCAAATGATGTCGTATTTGCAAATGCGTCTGCACGATAGTTTCTTACAGGTAGCCACTCTTCTGTTGGTCCTGTTGGCTTGTACGATACGTACAGAATTGTTTCGGTCTCAGCAGGAAGCGAGTATGTTGTCTTAACTGTATTGTAAGTAAAGGTGTGTACTCCGATAGCAAATAGATTAGGAAATACTGCATCAATTGTATCATTGATAGCCTTCTTAATAGTTGCTCGTGGGAAGGTAGGAGCGATTGTTACCTTAGTGTTTGCTGTGTGTGCTGCAGCAGTTGTACCGTGGTAGCCACGACCATAAGGAGCGATGTTACCAACTGATGAAATACGGTCATATGTATCTAGCCATATCAACTCGTCATCAATTTCAACAACACCTTTACCAATATTGGTCACACTACCAAGACTTAGCGATAGACCAGAAGAGGTCACATCAGCAGTCAAGTGAGTAGTACGGTCTTGCCTTAATGTATAGCCTGACAGATTGAGAGTAATCTCATCTACCAAATTGGCATAGGTCGTTGTCATTGGATTCCTTTAGTTTGAATTACTTCTTCTTTGCTGCTGCTAAACGTCGGTTGTACTCAGCAACTGAAATACCCATACGCTTTGCATTAGTTGCTGCTACCTGTGATGGAGTCTTGCTGTTGTTTCCTCTTAAACCCTGTCCTGATAAAATGCTAACTACTGCTTTAGCGGCTGGGTTAGTTGCTGGCTTTCTTTTTGGAAGAGCACCAGAAGCCTTTACAGTAGGCTTAGCCATTACTGTATTAGCGCCCATACGAGTAGTAGAAGTCTTTGTTGCAGCGGCACGAGCAGCGTCTGCTGATTTGTAAACAGAACCTGAGGCAGATGGCTTTTTTGGTGCTGGTGTGTTAGGGACAAATCTAGACCCAACATACTTTCCACCACCAGTAGCCTTTGGCTTCATAGCAGCGGCACGAGCAGCGTCTGCTGAACTTGCTGCTGGCTTACTAGAACCACTTGCTGCTGCTACACGGCTAGCACCATACATGCGCTTCAAACCTTCACGCATTTCTGGAGAAGCATTTGCTGCACCAGCAAGAGCCTTCTTCATTCCCATTGACTTAATCTTATCAATAGTAGACTGTGAAACCTTAGTTCCAGGAGTTGCTACTGTCTTTCTTGTTGCAGCCTTCTTCTTTGCTACACCAGAGGCACTGCCTCTGTACTCTGAGGATTTCTTTGCACCGTAGTTGCTTGGTGCTCCTGAATTATCTACTGGCATTACCATTTCACCTTATCTGCCCAATATGCGGCACTCATTTTTCCCTTGGATATATTCTTTGCATGTCTTGCTTTGAAAGACTTACGCCGTGCTGCATATGATGCAGATTCTCCTGCTTTTCTAGGTGAGCCAGAAACGCCTTGCTGTCCAAAACGTATGGTCCTAACCTGGCTACCTACCTTAGCCACAACAACGTGTGACTTAGTAGGGTGACTTGGAGTAGCCTTTGGCTTGTTATAGCCAGACACTCCAGCCCGTGTTAATCGTGAGTCTTTCATTTCTTTTTCCTTGCTGCTGCATTGTCAACTAGGTTTGGATAAGGGCGACCTGCTGCTCTAGCACGTGCTCTAGCCCTAGCCTTCTGTGCTGGCGTTAAGGGTATTGATTTCTTTTTAGGATTCTTCTTATCCCAGAACGCTTGCTTCATTACTTCTTTTTAGCCTTAATCTGCTTTCCAGTTTTATCGTCATAACGACGACCCTGGAGAACTGCACCAAAAAGTTGACCTGTAGCCTTAGTAAGACTTCTGCTAGCCTGTGAAGCACGGGCTTGTGAACCAGGTTGCTTGATACCCTGGACTCCGTATCTTGCTTCGTAATTAGCCCTAGAGAATCTATCAGCCGCTTTAGCACGGTCTGACATTTCTTTCTTAAGATTATCTAAGTATGACATCTTCTTAGCCATTACTTAGCACCAAACAATCCACGACGTACAACCTTCTTCTTAGCAGCCTTCTTAGTTGTCTTCTTCTTTGCTGCTGCTTTAGCCATAGCCATACCCTTAGCGGTGTATGGGTATTCTTTCCCGTTTACTACTGGCATTATATTGCTCCCACTTCCTTGAGTGTTGCTACTGTCTTGTTTTGAATTATCTTGCTATCGCCCATGGTGTTGGCATCAAATGCCTTCCCCATGACATCAGAGGCACGACGTGCTTCTTGAATCTTTTTCATACTTGTACCAGCAGGTTGAATACCATCAGCGCGTGCTGCGCGATAGGCTTCTAACTCACCGTCCCACTTTTTATTACTTACCATCTTCTGAGATGATGCATCTCCTGGACTCATTTGAAGTCCAATAACCTTGCACCCAAAGCAACCTTCAACATCCTCTGGATGGTCTAATCTGTGTCTCATACCGTCTCCACTGTATAACCTGCAGCCTCAAGGCTGGCTTTTTCTCCTGGACTAACTTCATAGGAGTATCCTCCCAAGTATGCTTCGTCAGCAGCGTCTACCTCTTCTGAGGATGGATAGCGAGTTTCGTAGTATTCGCCATCTATCTTCAAGACTGTAACGCCTCTAGTAAGCCTGTAACGGCCAAATAGACGGCCTTCACCTGCAGGGCCTTCGCTTATTGTAGGTGTTGTGAATCTGTATGCCATATAGCCTCCTAAGCCGTTTTATGGATAGAGCAGGAGTTACCCCCTGCCCCACCCATCTAAATACTTAGATTATGGACGAACTGATGAAGCAGTCTCGATGCGGTATAGCGCCTCTTGACGGTAGATTGACCAGTTGATGATACCGTGCCAGCCGACTGGGCGGAAACGGTTCAACTTGTCTACAACGTTACCAAACTCAATGCCTGGTTCCTTCCATACTGCTTCAGCAAGTGCTTGCTGTCCTAGTACGTAAGTGTTGTAAACACGTGCCTTTGGAGTAACTGTAAGTGTGTTTGTTCCAACAGTTCCTGAGTTAGCAACAGACACCGTAAGTGTTGTGTTTGTTGTACCAACTGAGATTGCTGTAATCAAAGCAGATGAACCTACGTTAGTACCTGAGATAGCATCGCCAACCTCAGCGAGTCCACCGAATGCGCCGTTTGCTACGACGATTGTGAACGCACCTGAAGCACCTGATACTGCAGGAGCAGTAGCCAATGCTGTTTGAGCAGCACCTGTGTTAGTGTTAGTCATGCGTGGTGTCTCGATGAAACGGACACCTTCCCATGCGCCAAGTTCACCAGCAAGTAGTGGACCAGCATTCTGGTACTCATGTGGTGTACGCCAGATGTTGTTACCTGTCTCTGTGCGTAGGTCGTGTGAAACCTCTGGGTGGATGTATGAAACATACATTCCGCCACGAGGTACAACATTTGCAGCACGCAACTTTGTTACAGCGTAACGTACGTCGCGTCCCTTGAATGTGTCTGTTGTTGTGATTGTTGACTTAGCAGCAGATGTTGAAAGTGCGCCAGCAGACTCACGGATAACGTTTGTTCCTGCGTCTAGGATAGCGGCAATACCGTTATCTAGTGTAGTTGCCATGTTGAACGCAACTGCGTTAGCAATCCATGGGTCAACGTCAGCAAGAGTCATAAGTGACAACTTGCGTGTTGGAAGTACTACGCGACCTAGTTCTGTCTGTGCGACATCTAGTGTTGTAGTTGCTGGTAGTGCTACTGCATCTGGGTCAACAGTCTCATCGAGTGTGGCACCTGCGATTGAGGTGTCAGAAATATCGTTGTGGAACTGGAAACGAATTGAAGAACCGTCGTGAGTTGGGTTTCCGACCTTCTTGTCCGCGATTGCACGGAACTGTGGTGTTGAACGCAAGTTGAGTTCAATCAACTTGTCATACGCCATAGTTACAAGATTGGAACCTAACCCAGAGGTTGTAGTTGAAAAGACATCAGCCATTTGGCGATATCCCCTTTCTGGTTAGTGTGCGGTTTTTTACTGACCGCTGAGAATGGATAGAATCTCTTCTTCTGTTGTTGCGTTAGCAAGACGATTTTGTAAATCGTTAGAAGAAGCAGGTGTCTCAGCATTAGTTAGCACAGAATCCATTCTCTGCATAGCAGCGATATCATTTTCGTTAACTGCTTGCTTAGGTGCTGGTGTGTATCCGAAGACATCACCATTTGCATCTAACCAAGCGCTGATAGCATCCTCAGATGCCTCGATATCATTTGGAATGAATTGTGCAATCTTTTGATTGACACCCTTGGATGTAAGTACATCCTTTAGAATCCGCTCTTTTTGGGCTTTGGTGAGTTCACCATATGATGCCTCAAGTTCCTTGCTTTTACGCTGTTCAGCCTTTAGTTGCTTACGTAGTCGCTTAACAAGGTCCGAATCTGATTCAAACACAGGTGTGGTTGTCTCTTCTTCGTCTTCGTCATCTGCCCAGTAGTTGTCGCGGTTTTCGCTCATAGCGAGTCTCCCTTTTAGTAGTTATCGCACACCTCAATTTCAGATGGGGTATCTGCATTGGCTTGTACTATCGGTCTATTACGCCCCCTGGGGCCGATGGGTCCAGGTGGGGATTCTTTATAGGATTCCTAGTACGTTAGTTTGACGTAGGGAACCTGTTGTGGTACCTGCTGAGCCTTGGAAGGCACGAACATTCTGCTCAGATAATCTTTTACGACGCTCTGATGCTGTACCCATAAACTCTTCTTGTAGAAGACTGTTTTGGATATTTTCTGTAAGTGCAGCATTAGATTCAACAGTGCCACCAGCCTTCTCATAAATCTGAGCAAGTTGGGTTGTAGGCATTAATGTTTCAGAAATGTTCTCAAAGCCAGTTCCAGCAAGTTGTGCAATCTGTGCTTCTGAATAACCCTTAGCAGCAAGAGTTGCTGTAAGTTGCTTGAATCCTGATAGTTGAGCCGCTGATGTTGAGATACCAGACTTAGCACGACGAAGTGCCTCTGCTGTAAATACACCAGTCTGACGATTCAGTTCTAACTGCTCTTTACCAATCTTAGGGTCTAGGTAGAAGTCTGCTAGGTCTGCTGCAGATGAAATGAAGCCTTGCTTGATAAGCGCATTAACTTGGAATGGGTCTGCCTCAAGTGCTCGTAGTTGAGCAGTTCCAGCACGCTCTGCAAGGTCTGCAACTGTGACATCATTTTTAATGTATGCCTTAAGTGCATCCTGTGTAAGATACTTAGAACTCAACTTGTACTTGTCTACTACACCCTTAAAACCTTCGACTGTGTTAAATAGTTCGTTGGCTGTCTTAGGTACAGTTAGCCCTTCGTTAAGATAGCCATATTCTGTGTAGAATGGAGATGTAATCTTCTGACCATTTTTAAGAGTATATTCTTTGCTGTTTAGAAAGATTTCTGTAGCATTGTCATAATCAAGACCATCTCTAAGAAGTCCATTAAGAAATGCTGTGGATGATTCAACGATAGTTGATGAAAATCCCATTCCTTTAAGTGCTGCTTTAAGAACATCAATGTTGGTCGTTGGAGTATCAGTTGTGCTAGTACTAGTGCTAGTTTTAGTTCCAGTTACTTCGCTGGTACCATCGCTGTAAGTAACAGTAAAGGTGCCATCACCATTACTAACTCTAGAGACTATTGTTTTTCCGCCGTTGCCTCCAGCGCCTGGGTCGCCAAAAGATTGCGCTACTATATACTTGTACTTACGCCAAACACCACCATAATTAGCCCAATACATTCCCTCGCCTGGGTCTTCGGTTGGTTTTGGATTATCTGGATTTAATCCAGCCTGTGTTTTTTCACGTTCTAATCTAATACGTTCAAGGCGTTGTGCTGCTGTTTCTGTGCTTGCAGCAGATTTTCCAATGTCTCTACCTAATGCAACTTCGACAGGTGATTGAAGTTTTGTTGATGTTTCTGTTGTAGTAGCCTTAACAGGTGTTGTTACAGAAATACCAAGTAACTTATTTTCAGCAGCCGTTAAGGTCTGACCAGATTGTAACTTTCGTAATGCTGATGATGCATCGGCCATTATCCGCGTCCTAACTTGCTTCTTAGATTCTGGGTTAAGTCAACAGCCTCATTTACAGCCTTTGCTGTCTTACCATAGTCAGGGTGGTTCATAACCATCTGATTTAATTCAAGCGCGTTAGGCATACGGTATACACCTTTATCATCTTTGAAGTTAAGAGCCTGCAGTACGAATGGGTCATTTTCTGAAAATTGCTTTTCAAGTGCTGTGCTGAATACTTCAATAAGTGGCTTGACATACTTATCGGCATCTTCTCCAGCATTTACATACTCAGCAATACTCATATACTTATTAGCAGTTTGCTTGCGAATTGTATTCTGATACTGAGTAATATACTCTGTAGCAACCTTCTCATCTGTACTAGAAAGAACATTGTTAATCAAAGGAGACAAAGTAGCAAGGTCTGGAACCTTAGTATAGTTAGCCTTATGGAAGGATGCAATAGTGTCATAAAGAGACTTAGCAGAACCTCCTAGGTCATCAACACTCCAAGTAGTATTAGGGTTGTTGGCTACTAGGAAATCCGCAAGAAATTGCTTCTGCTCTTCTGGTGTAAAGCCTTCTGCAGCGGATGTTGTTGTTCCAGTAACTACACTTGTATAACGCTTTTGACCTGACTGGTCTACAGCAATTTTAGAGTAGACAGGGTTGCCAAACTTATCAACCTTTTGCTTCTTAGTCTTAGGGTCAATAACTGGTTTACTCTTCTTATCATAGATAGGAGCAAACTCGGTTACAGTCTTGGTAGTTGTTGGCTTGTCTTGTTCTTGAACTTGCTTATTCCAAGCATCCTGAAACTTTTTATCTAACTCAGCAGATGGGTTTTTACCCCATGCTGTAAAGTATGCATCATTGTAATACTGACGAGCATCGCCTAGGTCCTTGAACTGTAATGCTGTCTGGATTTGCTTTGCATAACGAGTTGTAGTATCTGGTTGTTTAACAGCCTTGGCGCCAGCAAGGCTCTTATTATAGGTCTCAAGGAATGTAAACGGGTCAGTGTTAGTACCGACAGAGGCAGCAACTACCTTATCCAAAGCGCTAGCAAAACCTAGTGAATTCTTAGTTAGTCCAGTCTTAACTAATAGGCTTGAAATGTAATCAAACTGATTCTTGAAACCTGCAGGTCCAGCAGTTGCATTTAGAGCACGGTTAAGATTCTGATAAGCCTGAGCCTTTGCTAATGGTTCTGTTGCAAATGCAAACTTATAGAATAGATTCTCCTGGTCAGTCCAGATGTTAGGAGCATTAAGATTACCAGTACCTGGAACGTTTGACATCTGAGCAAATGCAGTTGGTTTACTTGTAAAACCGCCCTGTGATGGAGCATAAGGTACTTTAACATCAGCCATTACTTATTCTCCTTTAATATTCCAGCAAATACTCCGTAGTACATACGGATAAAGTCAGGATTTTCTGTCATTAATCTTTCTCCTAATGCAACAAGTTCATCGCGCATTAATGTTGGAAGTCCACCCTTAGATGAAAGTTCCGCATAATTGGTAACCTTTATCTCATTAAGTGAATCTTTGAACCTCTTGAACACTGGGTAGAATTCAGATATCTGCTTGTAGACTGGTGATGATTGCATTGCAGGGTCCTGTAAAGCCTTCTCAAGGACTGCAATACGAGCATCTGAAATGTTAGTAACAAGAGTATCTACTGGACGAGCACCACCAAATTGCTTGTCTAGCATAGCAATCTGTTCTGCATACCATTCACCTGTGTAGTAGCCAGCAATCTGCTTCTCAGCAATCTGGCTCTTGAGCATTGCATAAACCATGCCTTCTGATTCTTGCATAATCTCAGCGGTAGATAGTTTACGACGAGCACCAGTCTTAACCTGCCAGTTGTAGTACTTCTGTGAGTACTCTCCACCTGGGAAGAAGTATGGAATTACATCCTCGTTAGGACGAGCATACTTATCGTTGGCACCTGGATTATTATTTAAGAATGTCCAAGCATCTTCCATACCTGATGAACCAGGTGTAGTTCCACTTACTGCAACAAGAAGGTTACGAGCACCAAACTGTGCAGCAAACTCTGAGATTGCCTTACCTTGGTCTCCAGGATATCTATCCTTTAGAGTCTTTAGTTGATTGTAAAGCATAGTCATTGTCATGAAGTTTTGCTTGTTCTCAGGGTTCTTAATGCTAACTAGAACTTCTTCTATAGGAACTGATGGGCTAATAGACTGTAGCAAGCCACCGAATATGCCACCCCAGCGTGCAATACGAGTTGCATCGTTGAATAATCTTATGCGCTCTTGGTCATTACCAAGTGGATTGTCTCCATACTCACCAGTTGATGCTAGGTATGAAGCCCAGTCTTTAACGCCACGCAATGTAGTTGCATCGCTTCCCAGGATTGCATTAGAAGTTTTCTTTAGCCATGCTGGGAATACAATGTCTGTTGCTGTCTTAGGCTCACCAAAAGGAGTCAAGATATCACGAACAACATCATCTACTGGACCAAAAGCATTATCTCTTCCAGTAACTTGGTATGCTGCAACTAGTGCAGGTCCAATACCAGGGATAACTGGGTTAAGAGAACCAAATGCAAGGTTAAGTGATTCTACAGGTGTTGTAATCTGTAGAGCATCCTTTGCATTAATATTTTGCGCAGCCAAAGCACCTAGTACGCTACCAACAAGTGGCATCTTAAAGCGTAGTTGTTGTGTCTGCTCATCCTTGTAAAGGAAACCTTGGTTATCATCATATGTCATACCTGACACGTCATAGATAACATTTGAGCCTTCTTTAGTAGCAGCATCAAATGCTTTACCAAACTTATAGATAGGCACTGGATTAGAAACAGTTAGTTGACTCCACTTGCCAAGCGTATTGTAATGTGCCTGGGCAAACGGTGCTACCAAACGATAGGCATTAGCCCATTGCTTCTGCTTTGCAGCATCATAGAACAAGTCCTTGACATACTTAGAAGCCTGGTCTGCAGCAATACCATCAAGTGTTTTAATTGAGGTACCACCAACATGCACATAATCTGTTTTCTTAAGACGGTCTTTAAGAGTCTTGTTAATAACACGAAGTGCTGGTGGAGTACGACCAATAATCTTCTTTCCACCACGAGGAGCAAATGCCTTGTTTGCATTATTGCGTAGAGTAATTAAATCTTTTGTATCTAGCATATCTGCATAGCCAGCAATGTAATCCCAATATGCAGCATCAAACTCTGGACCAAAGTTCATCTTACTTTCAGCACGTGCTGCTAGATTAAAGAACCAGTCTACAAACTTTTGACCTTGCTTTGTGACACCTTGAACGCTTGTTTTTTCAACCATGTTAGTTGCGACAGAACCAGTTAGTTCTTCACGCTTAAATAGATTCTCAACGCGTGCAAGGTATTCTTTTTCAGCAGCAAGAACTTGCTCAGTGGTTAGTCCTTGTTGGCGGTAAGGAGTCTTAAGTTTGACAACCTTGCCATTCTCTGTGGTGATTAGTACTTCACCATCGCGAATAAGACTCAAGACTGTGTTTCTTTTAGCACCTTGACCTGCAAGAAGGTTGAGTTGACCTGCATAACTGCTAGGTTGTCCTTCATCAAATAACCAGATAAGAATATTTTCTTTATTAAGGTTATCCTTTACAAGACCAGGACCAGTTTCTAGGCCGGGGTTCCTAAGAAGAATCTCGCGCATACCTTCATTGTTATCATAGATTGCTGCTGCGAACTCTCTTAACTTATTTCCTGGCTCGTCAAATGTAGCAATAAGATTATCAACGTAATCAATCTGTGCTTGAGGGTTACCCATTTCAAGAATTCTAATTACATCTGGCATGAACTTATCTGATGAGAAGTTGTTCATAGTCCAACCAAGTGCCTTTAGGAAATCAGGATGTTCTACTCCAACAGTTTGATAAGCCTTGAATATGCTAGCCTGACGTCCAGGAGCACCATAGTCACCAACAGATGTACCACGCATTAGCCCACGACGAGCAATAATTGATTCTGATAGTTCTACTTCTGCATCTACTGTCTTAAAGTAGTCACCCATTGCATTGACGTTATACTTAGAACCCTTGGCAAGCATCTTCTGCAACTTGTTACCCTCTGCATCTGACATTACCATTGTAATAAATCCAAGAGGATTATTAAATAGGCTGTTATGACCAGAGAAGAATTGACGCATCTGCATTTCTGCAATGTTACGGAAGATGTAAGATGCACGACCAACTAACTGTGCTGTACGCCACAAGTCGTTAGTCTCTTCTAGTAAAATCTTTAGAGACTTACCCTTACCATACAAAGGAACGTTAGTCTTGTAACCAACTACCGCTTCGTTAATCTTACGGCTATCTGGAAGGTTGATAACATCATGTACCAACTGACCTTCAAGGATTCCACCAGGCAGTCTAATATCACCATTAGGTGTCTTGATAACTGCGCCACCGTTATTGTTGATAGCGTTTTCTAGGGAGTAAGACTTGATAAATGCTTCTTCGTTTCCAGCAATTCTGGTTACATTCTTAAGTTCTGCAATATCAGCATCTGTAAGATTGAGAGTACGACCTACTTCATCCATCAACTTACCAATGCCACTAGAAACGGCTTTAGCACGTTCTGCGTTTGTAGCAGCCTTAAAGATATTAAGTTGGGTATCAGCAATAATCTTTTCCTGTGCACCCTTACCAACAATACGCTTGATACCTAGAGAACTCATCCAGTCCTCAACACCATTGTTGAGTGCTGTCAAATCATTTAGATTAAGTGCTGTAGAACGGATATAGAATCGTCCAAATGCCTTGTTGATATTCTCTGCATAGCGGATAGCGTCAAGATTAACACCAGGAACCATACGAGCAACAGGATTGGTAGCAACCTTTATACCAGCAGTTAATGCCTGCTTGATTGCTACAGGGTCTCCACCAGGTACAAATTGGTTTAAGAATACCTTAAATACCTCATCAGAGTTAGTTGCAGCAGCAAGTTCTGTAACCATATTGTCATCTAACTTGCGACCAAATAGACGACGAAGACGTACAGGATTGGTTTCTTTTGCAATCAAATCAGCAATAGGCTGGAATTGACGTCCAAGAATAAACTTAAGTGCCTTTTCAGCATTAGGTGTATCTAGAACTTCACCCATGAAGTTATCTGTTACACCAATTTGAGCCATAATTGACTCTTTGAATACATTGTTTTCTGTAATCTCAAGTTCAAGTTTAAGAAGGTTCTTGATACCAGCATTTGCTGGGTCTTGGATAAGTTCCTTGAGGATATCTGGGTCTCCATGTGCCTTTTCGCGCAGCATGTTAAACCAATTTTCTTTATCCTTTAAGTCCAATGTTTTATTAGATAGAGTATTGATTTCGTTTTCTAAACGAGCAATCTCATCTTTTGAATTCTTAACTGAATCAAGAAGTTTAAGAACATTAGGACCAAGATTAGTTGGGTCTAAAATCTCTGCAGCAGCATTACCAAACTCTGCGTTCTTAGCAGCAAGACGCTTAGTATTAGTTACTACAACGCCACCAGTTTCACCATAGATAGAACGAATATTTGTAAAGCCGTCTACTTTCCAAACTTCTCGTATTAAACTAGAAATTTGGTCCATAACTTTAGGATTTTTATACTCAATAACATCTGCAATAAGTTTGCCCATAGGTGTTGCTGCTACTAATTCATCACCCATTGAGAACAATGAACCAATAAAGCCTTCAAGGTTAGACATATCTTCGCGTATTCTTCCAGATAACTGTGTAAGAATACGGAATTCAACTTCATCTTTTTTGGTTCTTGCAACTTTATCTAGAGCATCTGCAAATTTAGTGCGGTTTGCACTTTCTGCAATGCGTGCTTTTTCACTAGCATTGACAAATGTATCTGCCATATCAAGGAGTTTAAGTTCACCTTGACCCTTTAATGTGACAGCAAACTCATCTGCAGCGTGAACACCAATTGAAATTGCGTTTGCACGTGGAACTTCGTCCATAATGAGGAAACCATCAAAGAATCCACCAGTGTTTTTCATGTCAGCACTGAGAAGTCCAATAGCCTTGGTCAATTCACCAGTCTGAACTGTAGGATTTTCTACAATCCACTTAGCAAGAGCGGTAGGAGACAGTACAGCATCGGCTGCTTTGTCTACACCTTCCCAAGCATAGATATCTTTAGAGGTATTCAGAAGTTTCTTAAATGTATTAACTTGAACATTTGTAATTTCTGTTTCTCTTGCAATGATTTCTTGCTCTGCTTTTTTGTACTTAGAAGCATAACGCTTGTAAGGACTAGAGATTTTCTTTGATTGAGCATCTCTTAAAATCTGATTAGTATTTTCTAGGTTATCAATGGCTTCTTTAGCCATGTTATCAAAGCCAGCCTTGTTGACTTGTGACAATTCTTTAGTAAGATTAGTTACTGTCTTGCCTTGGCTTATAATCTTACCTACAGCACCAGGTCCAAACCAAGTTGATGGGTCTGCAGCCACGTTAAGAACAGCATCTACGATTCCAGATGATACGCGATAAGCATTACCATTTGGATTCATTCCTATGCCGTTAAAAATACTACGACCAATAGTAAATGACTTACCATTAATCTGACCGTACTTACCCATGGCAGCAGCCTGTGCTTTGCCAACCTTAGTTTCAGGTGTTACAAAGAAACCAGAACCAGTACCAGTATTAAGATTACGTGCAATTTGTCCAAGTTGAGTAGACTCACCAAGAGGACCTGCGGCAAGGTCTGAGATAAATTGCTCTCCAGCACCTTCTTCGCCTCGTGACATAGCAACAAGGTTACGAATATTAACAGTAGTTGCATCGTAAGGAGAGCGAAGTGCAGCAAATAGTAAACGTGTAGTACCCTTAAATGGGTCGTAGATTGTTTCTTTGAAAACATTCTGCACTGAACCTAAAATTCCACGGTCAGGAGTAACTTTTTTCTTAAGTTTATCTACATTAAAAGCATCTGCTTTGAGCGCAGCAATTCCGTCTACTGTTGTAATTTTATCCAGCCCAGGAGTATTTGCATCTAATCCTTGGCGTACCATAGACATAACAAGGTCCTTGCTCATACCAGGATACTTGTTAGTAATAGAATTAAAATTTGCATAGGTCTGAGGAGTTAATGACCCCATCTGAACTTGCATAAGACGCTGTGCTGGTGTTAAAATTTCTGGCATTACATCGATTCCATCTCGTTGTACGCCTCAACCATCATCATAAGTTGACGTGACTCTGGGTTTGCAGCAGCCATAGCGCGAACGAAGATAGAATCAGGATTTGGTGCATTAACAGGAAATGGTTGTGCTTCTACGCCGCGTCCAGGACCAAATTCTGCGCCATCTGAAAGAGGAATGCCTTGACGACCTGAACCAGGCTCAAAGGCATTGACAGAAGGAATAGTAGATACGCGTGATGGTTCTGGCATGCTTGGGCTAGGTACATTAGTAGATGCACCGCCAGCAATTGATGTTAAGTCAGCACGCTGACCATATCCCCCACCAGATGCATTTTGCATCTTAGCATCGCGCTGTACGCGTGCTACACGCTCAGAGAGGTTTTTATCAGTACGAGAAGCATTTGCTCCCACACCTGAGACTTTTTCATTAATAGCCATTAGTCTTCGTCCTCTTCTAAGTGTTTTCTTACATCATCTAAAGTTGGTGCTGTTACCATCCACTCAGGATGGATTTCTTTCATACCTAGAACCCCTAGTGCAATTTCAACTGAAAATCCTGCTTTACGCAATGACTTGTAAAATTCATGTAACTCAATAGCGTACTGGTCTAGTTTTGAGTAGTCTTCGTCAACTACTTTTCTTTTCCTTGTAGCCATTTGAGTTCCTTATCCTAGTCCTGCTAACATTGTCGCTAAATCTGCTGGTGCTCCCTGTTGTTGAGGGGCTCCGCCAGAAGGTTGTCCAGGAGCCGCTGGGGACGGGGGCGCTTGCTCAACTGGGCCTTGTGTGCCTGGCGGAGCCATCTCTGTCTGTGGAGGCTGTTCAGGTGTTTCCACCTTAAACACTGCCAACGCAGCAGACTCTATACTCTCCCCTTTACGACGACGTTCAATAACGTCGGCAATATTTTGAATTAACTTAGTAGGGTCTTGACCCTGTGCAACCATTGCTGGAATCGCTTGTGCGCTTGCAGTAATTGATGCAGTAAGGTTTTCGCGCATCTTTTCAATCTCAATACGCTGTTCTTCCATAGTAACGTTAACGCTCCATGGCAACTCACGGCGGATAAAGTCTTTAGATACTAAATCAGCACCTAATGCTTGAAGAGAGAAAATCAGGGCACGTGAAGGGTCTAATCCAGCCATCAAGCCATATCGGACTTCTACAGAAGTATCGCCCTTAATGTCCTTGCTTGGCATGTACTTTAACTCGTACGGTGTTCCTTGCGCTACGCCTCTGACGCTCTTTTCTTTATTGAAAAGGACTTCATCCATTTCAAAACATAACTTGATTACATCTTCCAATACCTCAGCAAGAACTGTTTGACCAGCCTTAATCTGAGAATCGAAAGCACCAAGTAATGCCTGGACACCTTGGCCAGTGATAACACTAGCGTCGATGTTTCCAGTTCTACCCTCAGGATATCGAGCACCTAAACGCAATTCAGATTGGAGGGCTGATTGCTCCTGGAAAGTAGCCGCGGGAATGTCCAAACGAACACGCCCAACACCATTAGGTTGGTTAGTACGGATGATTGCATCTGGGCCCATAGGCATATCCAGAACATCATCAGGTACAACCAGTGGAGCCTGGATGGACTTTTCAGCCGCTTCCATGGCAAGGTTTGCAAAACGAGCACGAGCAAGTTGTACAAAAATTACATCATCAAATTGTCCGCGAGGCTTTCCATCAATAGATGGACGC
>Ga0247723_1000421_pt1 | contig 29343 bp, 19 predicted proteins | sample MSEWelMarce5H_FC_FD_189079 | JGI IMG/M metagenome (GOLD analysis project Ga0247723, IMG submission 189079) | Subsurface sediment microbial communities from gas well in West Virginia, United States - MSEEL Well Study Marcellus 5H_FC | ecosystem: Environmental > Terrestrial > Deep subsurface >... | reverse complement strand
GGATAGTCAGGACAAGTTCCTTCTGTAACCTGAACAATTGCTTGAACAGGATTTCCAACACTCTCCCATCCTGTAAGAGGGAAATATGTGTTTGTATAGTTAACAAGAGTTCCTTGACCGATTGTCCAATCTTGCATTTCCCATTTACCCTGCTCAATATTCCAACGTAAATAAGTTGTTGAAATTCCATTAAAGTATTGCCATGAAGGTCTTCCGTTATATGCTGCACCTCTTGTAAATTGAAGTGGTCCGTTAAGTGTTCCTGTCTTATAATCAACAAAGAAACACAAGTTAGCATAATCAGGTGTTACTGTTGGTGTAGGTGTCGCTGTTTGAGATGCTGTTGGCGTTGGACTTGCGGCGAATATTGAACATATTGTTGAAGCGGTATAATCCTTATAATAATCGACAACACTAACCCCATAATTTCCTCCTGGTAATCCAGCTATTGTTTGTCCTATTTGTCCACTATCCCAAACGATAGTATAAGGAGATGTTCCTCCTGTTATTTGAACTGAAACAACACCATCAAAAGAAGTTGATGATGATGGATTAACAACATTACACAAAAGACCTAATGGAAATAAAGTAACAACATCACAATCGTTCTGTCTTACGTAAACCTCTTGAGAAGTTGGTGTTAATGTTGTTGTTGGTGTTGGCGTTTGTGTGAGTGTTGGAGTTGGTGTAAATGATGGTGTTATTGATGGCGTTGGAGTTACTGTTTGAGTCGGTGTTTCTGTTGGAGTAGGACAAGCAACGGATGTTGATTCATATGCAAGGGCAATACCATTATAAGCCTTTGTATAATCAATTGTAACAACTGACTCAATATCAGTTCCTGAAATAAGATTACCACAACAATCAGTATAAAAATATGGTCCTGTTGTTAAACCAACACCACATCCTATTGGTGTTGTACTTGGAGTTGGTGTATGTGTTGGTGTTTGTGTGTTTGATGGAGTATTCGTAGGTGTTGATGAAGGAGATGGTGTAAAGGTTGGTGTCTGACTTGGTGTCGATGTTTGTGTTGATGTTTGAGTTGGCGTTTGAGTTGACGTATGAGTTGGAGTATTTGTTGGTGTCTGAGTTGTAGTTTGAGTTGGTGTTGGTTGTGTAACACAATCTTGATAATTAAAAAGAATTCCTTGTGTATCTACTTGGGCCGCCCATGTGATTCCGTTGTATTCCAATAGGTACCACTGATTCATAAATCCACCATTGTACGGTGTAATTAAACTTTCATCATCATATAAAACCATGCCAACTATAGGTGGATAATTTTCCGCCTCAGTATAAACTGCAACAGCTAAATTTAAACTGGCACAAGCCTCTCCTGGCGTACTATATCCAAATGTAATAATGTTATATTGAATAACCGGTGATAACGGTGATAATGCCATTCTTAAGTTTCTTTATTTAATAAATAACAGAAAATATCTTTTTTTATACACTAAACTCAACTTGGTGTATTAGTTTGTGTTGGTGTCATAGTCGGAGTAATAGATGGAGTCACCGAAGCAGTTACCGATGGTGTCGGAGTATTACTCGCTGTCACAGTTGGTGTTGGAGACTGAATTGGATTGTACACAAAATTAATAATCTGACCTGACGAGTTTATTTGAACCGCCCATGTTTCACTATTAAAAGACATTAATCTCCATCTGTTTTGTCCATTAATAATATTGTATAGATCATCACCGATATTCAAAGAAAATATTGTAGCGCCGATTACTGGCGTTAAAAATGAAGAAGCAATAAAAGTATACCATAAAGGTGCTGAAGTTAAGTAATCTGTCAGAGCAAGTGCAGAAGAACTGTGCCACGCAGATCCAAAATTATGTGAAACCCAAACCGGTGTCGATGATGGTGTCGGTGTATTTGTTGCTGATGAAGTTATTGTTGCAGTAACACTAGGTGTATTTGTTGGAGTCTTGGTTAATGTTGGCGTTTGACTTGCTGTTTGTGTTGGTGTTAATGTTGGTGTCGGTGTAATTGACGATGTTGGTGTCGGAGTAACCAATTCAACATTAGTTTTCACACATGTTTCTGTATCAATTATTTTAACTAAGAAATCAGTTTGATCCACAGAACAATTAACATTACCCACAGTAATACCTGAATATGGTTTAGAAGTATCGACACATATTGTACCTGTTCCTCCACTAGTTCCTGTATTTAAATTCCCTTGACAGTCATAAAACCCAAAATTACTATCAAAATAATTTCCTTCAACACATTGAGGTGCTGTGAACACATAAGGAAACGTTGATACTGTTGATATGTAAGCACAGTTACTACCATCCAACTCACATACATAGATGTCGACTGGAGTGTTTGCAGTTACTGATGTTATGGTTACTTCTAATGGCATTATACTCTTGAGGTTCCTGAAATTATACAGTCGTTGGAGTCGACTAATTTTATCAAATATGCCTGTGAATTATCATAAGGTGCTGGTATATCAAACTCATATGGGTTCGGGTTGAAATCTGAATCCATAATTGTACTAATATAAAAACAAGAAGTATTGTTTGGTTGACAAACATATACATTGTACGGTTCCGTACCTCCTGTTATTCCATTTATGTTAACTCTTACTGCCATTTTCTTTTTGTCTTATTGTAAATTATTTTGGGTATCACTTTCTGCATAATTTATCAAATATTCTCTTCCTCTTTCAGGACTTGGTAAATTTGTTGAGATGTATAGAGTATCACTTCCAGAACCTCCTCTGTTATCCACAGGTATGTAAGGATCAGTTCCTACTTGAATTCCCTCCTCGATTATCGGATCTTGACCTTGGAAACAACCATTACAATCTTGGTATTTCGCCTCATAAGTATAAGCCAATGAATTAGTTATTAATACTGATAAATACGGTTCTGTTGTTAACCCTTCAACTGTTATTACTGTGAAACAATTTGCGTTTTCGTTAACACTGATAACATCTCCTACATTTAATAAATCAACAGTATAAGGAACATAAAGTGGGAAGTTAGTCACTTGTGCGTCGTCATCATTACATGTACTAATTGTGTATCTATTATAAAGAGGACATGTGTCACATGTATAAACTGAACCACCTAATAAATTTGATCCTGCAATATTTGAAGTATTCACCTCTGAAATTATTGAGATGATAGTTGCGCAGAATTGATCTGTAATAGTATTGTTTGTGTCGAAACTTGTTACTGTAACTACTTGACCAACCGTTGGTGCTAATGAAGTAGAACTTGTTTGTGTTCCTGATATACCTAACTCAAAGAAATTAATTGGTATCTCAATAACAATATCACAAGCTTTAGCATTTATTACCTCAGAATTATCACATCTTTGAGCGGTATAATATACGTAATCAACACAAGGATCTACAACAGGAATTGCCAAACATTCATCACAATTTTGATAAACATAATTTATTGCATCCACAAAATAGTTTCCTTCATAAGTTAATGAATCAATTCCAAGTGGAGCGATATAGTTCGTGTTGAATTGTCCTACATACTTCCAACATATACCATCAGAATTCTTGAACGTTCTTCCTTCTGTACCAACAAAGGTTACAGGTTGTGTTTGGATTACTTGTGATTTTCTTGGTAATTTACTTGGTACCACAGTACAAGATTCATAAACATAAACCCAAGTTGATGTTGGTGATGGTGTTGGTGTCATGGTATAAGTTGGTGTATTACTTGGAGTCATCGTCATTGTAACACTTGGTGTTGGCGGTGGAGTTGTTCCGTTTGTTGATGTTGGACTAGGTGTTATTGAAGATGTCACTGTTTGTGATGGTGTTATACTTGGTGTTGGCGTCGGTGTCTGTGTATTTGTTGCTGTTACTGTTTGTGTTGGTGTCACCACAGGATTACAGTATGTACAGTTAGAATATAACGCTACTACTTCATCAATTATAGTAGTTGAAGATCCTTTCCTATCAGTAATGTAATTCACACAAACAGGTGATCCTTGAATTAAAACCAACATGGTTAATCCTGAAGTAATAGGTATTAAACCAGTACTTCCTGAATAGAATAAAGACTGAGATGTTAGATATTCTTGTTCAGTATCACAGTCTTGAAGAACCCTAACTGTTGTACAAACGAACGTATCTTCTAATAATGTAAATGTTACACTTCCACTTTCATCAACTGTTCTAGTCAAAGTTATTGTAGGAGATGCAGTCACAGTTGGAGTTGGTGGTATTGTATATCCACTTAGTGAGAAGTCCAAAAATGTTTGACAAGCTGGTCCTGTTTGAGTAGGTGTTGGAGTTACTCCGATACCTGTCATATCAAAATTCACTAAACTACACGGAACTGAAGGCGTTGGAGTCGGCAATGGTTCGTAATCACAATCATAATAGGCTAAGAAATCTAAAGTACTACAATCAGCTGGTGTTGGAGTTGGTGTTGGACATATTCCACTTGTAAAAACCTCACTTGAAATATCAGGACAAACTGAATAACAAGGAGAAGCGCCCTGTAATAGACAAGTTCCACCAGTAATATTACTTAAACACCAATACCCTGTTGATCCTGTTACATAATAAATGTATCCTGTAGTTGTTCCATCACCCGAATAAACATTCTTATTACCGTATAAACCATACTGAGTGTAGGTGCCATTATATTGACTTAACCCTGAAAATTGAGTTGTAAAACAAAAATCAGTACTTTCACAATGTGGTGGCGTAATTGACGGTGTTGGCGTCATTGTTGGAGTCAAATAAGGACTCTGTGTTACCGTCGGTGTTGGTGTTAAACACGGATAAGCTTCGTTAGCTTTTTCACAAGAACCGAAATCAGGTAGACCTACATAAGGACCTCCTGGTCCACCAAACCTGATGAAGTAATACGATCTTTCATTAAATCGATAAACAACACCATAAGAGGCGTTACCATCCGCAGTTGTCTGATCTACTAAGGCAAAGAATATTTCTCCCGTACAACAGTCAGCTAAGGTTGCAGCTGAATAACAAACAGGACTAATACAGACAGAACTAGAAACATTAATACCGTTATAGGGTAATAAAGTATCAACACAAATAGGTAATCCAATATCTGTACCTGCAATGAAGTCTCCACAACAATCATGATAAGACCAAGTCGTACCTGTTGTGGTTGCTGAGAAGCAAAGGACACTTGGTACCACAGGAGTTTGTGTTGGTGTTGGCGTCGCATTTGGAGTATCTGTTGGTGTTGCACTCTGTGTTGGGCTATTCGATGGTGTCTGAGTTTGTGTTTGAGTTACTGTTGGTGTTGGTGTAGGACAAGGATAAGTGGTTAAACATGTTGCACAAGAAGAAGGACCATAATTTGTAAATCCGATACCAGATCCAGGATACACACTTCCTGTTGCAGAATACACTTGAACAGTTGCACACCCATTAAAACCTGATCCTCCAATTATAGAATATGTATTACCTACCACTAATAATCCAGGAACATTTTCATATCTAAATAAATTTGTCGGATCACAACAATCTTGAAACAAATAAACATCATATGGTTCTGTTACTGATGGAGTTGGCGTCTGAGTTGGTGTAGATGGTGGTGTGCCGGTGTTAGTTGTGGTTGGTGTTTGTGTTTGACTGGCAGTAATTGATGGTGTTGGTGTTTGACTGGCAGTAATTGATGGTGTTGGTGTTTGTGTTGCAGTATTAGTTGGAGTTGGTGTTGGAGATCCACAGACCTCACATGGACCAACATAAGTAGCCGTGCCAGATATATTAGGATCATCTATAACAACATATCTCGAATATCCACCACTACTTACCCATAAATTTATACCTGCAATCTCAAGAGCAAATTCATCACATTGAATACCAGTTCCATCACAAAATCCTCCACCAATCAATAAAACATTTGTCATTGTCAACCCACCAGAACAAGCATCTTCGGGACTTGCGGCACTGTACCTGTAAAGTGAGGTTGGTGCAGATGTTGGTGTTGAGTTAGGAGTTGGTGTTACCGTTGGAGTTGGAGTTGGAGTTGTTAATGTACTACAAAGAGCATAGTCTGTAAGTTCCCCAATTGTATTAACCTGAGCAGCCCATGTAGTTGCTCCTCGTGTTAAAAGAAAATATTGGCCTGAACCTCCTCCGTTGTGTGGTATAGTTAAACCAGTATCATCATAAAAAACCATAGTAACTATTGGTACAGTATTTCCAGGTTCAGCATATACAGGAATAGTTGAATTTAGACTATCACAAGCCTCATTAGTTGTCGCATATCCAAATGAAGTTATTCCATATTCAACATATGTTGAGGTTGATGTAGGTGTTGATGCAGGTGTTGATGCAGGTGTTGATGCAGGTGTTTCCGTTGGAGTTGGGGTCAATGGTACAGTTTCCGTTGGAGTAGGTGTAGAAGCTGGCGTTTCCGTTTGTGTAGGTGTTATTTGTATTGTTTCTGTTGGAGTAGGTGTTAGAGGTATTGCACCACAATTACCATCATAAACAGTAATTTGTATATCAGTTACTCCATCATAAGTAACATTAGAAAAACTAGCAACTCCAGACGTTCCAGTTCCAACATTGAAATTTTGTATTCCACCAAGACTATCAGTGACTTCTATACACCCATTAAGATAAGGTGGAATTCCAAATGGGCTATAAGTTATATCTAACGTAGATTCACCAACATTACTAATTGTAAAAGTACCATTTTCTGAAGGGTTACACGGACAAAAAGTATCGCATGAGGCAGTAACACCACTAAAGTCAATTTGACTAATGGTTATGGTTGGTGGTGCTAGATTAAAAACGGATACGTTAGACATTAAATTATTCTTACTCTATAAATAACAGGAACTGTCGTTTTATGTCCTATAAATAATAGATTTGTATTCTTTATAATAAACAATGAATGCACGATATTTATGATTGATGAAGCTTTTAAAAACGATAACTAAAATAATCGAAGAATCTGAAAGGCAATTGAATTCAGTGTGTGAGTCGTGCGTTTCGGTAGAAGAGTTAGATAGACTAGAACAAAACTATAAAAACTCTCTAAAATTATTGGACTTATACCAATCAAAAGAAAAGAAAAAACAATTTAAAAAGAAGAATTAACTCTTTTTAAGAGCCAAACAAGAAACTTTCCTATAATCAAGTTCATAACCTAAATTAGTAAGGTATTGTTTAATTTGATTATTCTCATCTTCTTTTGAATTCTCATATTCGAATATAATCAGATTTGGTAATTTTTTAGGATCGGTACCCATTAGTAATTTAATATCATATCCCTCAACATCTAAGTGTAACCAATCTATCTTATCCTCAATTAAAGTATTAATTGAGGTAGATTCTTTAAGTGATGAATTGATTTCTTCTTTCTCCCAACTTCTAATAACTCTTTCAACTACAGAATTAGTATAACCCAATCCTCCTTCAAAAAATTCAACAGGTTTTCCATCAGTTGTAACTATGCTATTAATCATTTGGACATTTGAATGATTTTTGTAGTTTTCGAATAACTTGTCAAATTGTGGCTTGGACGCCTCAACTAATTTCGCATCAGACAAATCACCAAAAACACAAGGAACCCATTCCCCAAATTCACCATCATGTGTACCAACAACTAATCCTTTGGGTTTTCTTTTTTCTTTTGCAATTATATTTTGACAGTAAAAATACAATACTTTGTAAAGATAACTTCCGTCCTCCATATTCCATTTTTTATTCAAAATAACATCACCATCGGCATCGACTATCTTAACATCATTCATTTCGTTGTTTGGATAAGTCGCCCACCAATTATCATTTAAATCACAAGACCAAATTTCTTTTGACGATATACTAGAGATTACCGAAAACCTCAAAGGTAATTTGAATAGGTTAGATATCTTTTCTACCTTAACTTTTATTTCTTTATCTGAATACTCTACTTTAATCATTTTAATCCTGTTTTTTTCTCCCAATAACTTATGAAGTCATCGACTGTTTTATTATCTATTATTTCTAACTCTTTGAGGTGATCTCGAGCAAAATCTATTGTCTTGTTTGCCCATGCAATATCATCTAACCCATATGCAATACCATACATTTGAATTGGATTGTTTAACCTGTATTCTGTTGGTGTCATCGATTTACCATAATCTTCAGACAAACTATACGCATTTTGATGTAGTTCATATGAAGGACCTGGATTTAAAATAATCGCTTTACATCCACACAAAGTTGCCGCCAACGTGAAGAAACTCTTCTGATCATAAGTTAAAAAATATTCATACTTGTTGAATTTTTCTCTCAAGTAGTCAAATGCACCACTTGTTTTCCAATTACCTAAATCGAATGATGAAAACATCTTGAAAGTTTCTTCACCATTAGGTGGTGTATTCTTATGTCCGAGATGACAAAACCCTTTACGTGATTCTTTATTAGTTACATACAATTTATCAAAGTAGTAATTGAACACTGTCAATTTTTTATCAGGAACATTTCTAAATGTCTTGAAATTACCATAGTTGAAATATACATCATTTTCACCAAACATCTCTTCAATCGGATATTCAGTATGATATAAAATCCATCTTGATACGTGTTTCGTATTGTAAGGATTTCCTCTAATTATTTGAGGATAAATTGATATTGTTTTTTCTAATGGGTATTGAAACGATTCCCAATTCCACTCTGTTTCTAATTCATTTTTTCTAGTCCCATATGATGGTATAACTTGTATATTCTCGTGAGGATATTCAGGTTCACAAAAGGTAAAAACATTATGTCCTCTGTCTGCAATATTATAAGCTAACTTATGTATTGCAACAATGCCTCCAGTTAGCACCTTGGCAAAATTAACATGAACGCCCACTAAAAAATTCAACTTATCATTATCGGGTAATATCATTTCTTTAAAAATTTTGCAGGTACTCCAACATATGTTCCTGATGTAATTATATTTTTAACTACTGTTGAGTTTGACCCTATGACAACATTTGAGCAGATATGTTTTTTTTCTTTTACAGATGAGTTGGTTCCCATGTAAACCCCCTCCCCAATGTTAACATTACCTGAAACAATTGCTCCTGGCATTGCACTAAAATAATCGTCAATAACACAATCATGACCAATCTGATTTCCTCGATTTAAAATTCCGTGTTTACCAATTCTTATATTTGTGGTTAATATCGAATACGCTCCAATAAAACTACCTTCACCGATTTCAATATCTTTATCCATCATAAGAACTGTTGGGTGAATAAAGGTGAAATACTTTGTATTATTTGGTAAAGTTTCAACGATTGCTTTCCTTTGTTTCGAATCTGCAACCGCAACCATAATCATGTATTCCTCAGGATCGAAAGAACTTATTGGCTTTGTATATTCGTTTGAGTATTCATCATCAACAAAGAATTCAACAGGTTCATTCATCTGTACCGCAACTTCACGTGCGTGACCTCCATAACCAAATAATGCTAATTTCATCTTTTGTATATTTCGTATTTTGATAAATCAGGGTAAGGTAATTCCAAATCCTCATTATGTTTTTTTGTTCCGTCTAAATTATAAAATTGTGTCATCATCAATAAACCTCTAGCTGCAAGTTCGGGCATCATATAGAAATTCCAACCTAACATATCGAAGTGGTCATCATGATATGAACATTCTCTTCTTCCGCTAAATCTAGCTCTTTTAAACCACAACATCGCCTCATAGTCATCAGTAATAATTGCACCCCCTTTACTAAGCTTTAAGGTCTTATATGGTCCTGTAAATGATAAACACATATGAGTTCCTGACACATACATATCAGCAGTGAATCTAAGAGCAGAATCAACAACATTAGATGGAAAAAGTCTGTATGCTCCTTTAATTGTTTTACCTTCAACAGGAGTAAAATTAACTTTTAATCCCGCATGAATAATCTCACAAGGAACTGAAGGATATGTTTTAGACGGACAATCAACCGTATCACCTGTCAACGATTTTTTAACATTCTTTTCGTAGTATAACGCTAAGAATAAGGCGTTACTCATATTATCCAAAGCTATCGCATATGGTGCACCAGTATAACTCGATAACTCTTCTTCGAATTCTTTGGTAATATCGTGAACATTTTTTCTTGACATAATTAGTGTTTTCAATTGAAAAATAATACTAAATCTCTATTATTCAATAAAACAAACAAGATGTATAAAATATTTTCTCATTGCTCTTATATTGGTAACACAGGATACAATCAACATTCTCGTGATTTTTTCAGAGGTTTATCTAAACATAATAAAATTAAAGTTAGAAATTTTACAATAGGTAATAGTTGGACAGGTTATAACGAAACCCCCCATGACGGAGAAACTTATTTTAATGATACCGATAGAGAACTTCTCTATCAACAAATTTTATGGACTCCAAATAAAAGAAGAGAGAATTTCTCAATATATCCAAGTCCTGATAAAGAGTTTGTTTCAGACTTAAACATAGTTTTATGTGAGACAAATCATCACCTATTTTATGACGAATATATTGGACCTAAAATCGCTTATAATGTTTGGGAATCCACATTACAACCACAAGGATATTTTAATAAATTGCTTGAGTTTGACGAACTATGGGTTCCATCAAAATGGCAAAGAGATTGTACGATTGCCCAAGGATACCCTGAAGATAAAATTAAAGTTGTACCTGAAGGTGTTGACGTTCACACCTTCTATCCTGACAACACTGTTACCCACCCATTAACAAAAGATAAGTTTACATTCTTTGTTGCAGGAAGATGGGATTATAGAAAATCAATCAAAGAAATAATTGAAACCTTCGTCAAAACATTTGATAAAAATGAACCTGTAGAATTGATCATTTCTGTTGATAACCCATTCTCAAATGACGGATTAAAAACAACTGAAGAAAGATTAAAACATTATGGATTGGAAGATGATAGAATTAAAATACTTCATTTTCCTCCAAGAGAAGAATACATTAGATTATTAAAATCTTGTAATGTTTTTGTGTCTTGTGCGAGAGCTGAAGGTTGGAACTTACCTCTTATCGAAGCCATGGCTTGTGGTACCCCATCCATTTATTCAGACTGTTCAGGTCAATTAGAATTTGCTGAAGGTAACGGTATTCCTGTTAGGATATCACACGAACTACCAGTAAGCGCCAGCACATACAACCACTTCAACGAGAATGTTGGAAACTATTATGAACCCGATTTTAATGATTTGGGTGAAAAGATGCTGTCGGTTTATGGTGACTATAAAAGATACAAATCATTCGCATTAGTAGAGTCAGAACAAATTAGAGAAGACTTTAGTTGGGAACGTATTGCTGAAATCGGGTCAGATACAATCAACGATTTCATGGAAAGAAAACCGTGGTTAAATAAAAAAGTTAAACCAAATCAGTTTATAGTGACTTATTTAAATGGTCCAAGAGTAGAAGTTAAAGGTGATGAAAATAAAGAATACTTTATTGAATTTATAGATAGAAAAACCAACTCCGTTAAGTATTCAACAACCATTAAGAACAATATGTGGGCTGCTTGTGGAATAAAATATTATGTTGATTGGATCATAAAAGCCAACGGTGCGGTTATTGATGAATTTACAGTTGAAAATGAAACAGTTTTTATCGGACTGGATTCCAAAGCAATTGGAGATACAATATCATGGGCTCCTTATTCTGTGGAATTCGCAAAACAGAAAAAATGTAAGGTAGTTATGAGCACATTCCATAATGAATGGTTTGAAGGTCTTGAAGAATATAAGGATATCAAATTTGTTGCTCCTGGTTCTTCTATTGTATGTAAATCAGTATACAATATTGGTTGGTACAAAAAAGACGGAAAATGGGACGATCATGAAAAAAATCCAAATCAAGTAAATCTAATCCCTCTACAACAAGCAGCAACAGATATATTAGGATTGGAATTTAAGGAACTCAATTTTGGTTTAAATTTCAAAAAAGGAAATTCACCTTTAGACAAACCATATGTTGTTTTTGGTCCAAACGCAACCTCAGGTTGTAAGGAATGGGATTTTAATCATTGGGTTACTTTATCAAAAATGATTAAAGATATTGGATATGAAGTTATTACCTTAACACAAAAACCTTTTCATATCGAAGGTACTATAAATGTTACAGGAAAATTAGATGAAGTAGCAAACTACCTATATCACGCAAAGGCATTTATCGGGTTAGGTTCAGGTTTATCTTGGTTCAATTGGTCATTAGGTAACCATACCTACATGATTAATGGATTCGCAAGACCAAATCATGAATTTACCACAAAGTGCACAAAAATTTATAACGACAATACATGTATTTTCTGTTGGAATGATGAAGTATTCACATTCGACCCTGGTGATTGGAATTGGTGTCCAGTCTATAAAGGAACTAAAAAACAACACGTTTGTCAAAGATCCATAACACCATTACAAGTTTTTAATAAATTAGATATATGATTAATTTAGATAATTTTAAATGGGGTTGGATGGATAAACCAACTAACAGAACCCTATCAAGTGGAGATGTAACCAAATCATTCGGACAATGGCATAAGGATGCAATAACAAAAGAAATTTTTGAAGAACGAATATATGAGAAATTCTTCGAAGTAGAAGAAGGAGATATTGTTATGGATTTTGGATCAAGTGTTGGACCATTTACATATTCAATTTTGGAGAAAAATCCAAAACATGTTTATTGTATTGAGCCGAGCCCTGAAGAAATCGAAACTCTAATAGAAAACACAAAAAATGGTTCCGTAACTTGTATCAACAAAGGTATTGCAAATGAAGAAGGTGAATTTGAATTCAATCTTTTTGGTGTTGATGATGGTCCTAAAATAGCCAAAGCAACAACTTTCCACAATATATTAAAAGAACATAATATCACCAAAATAGATTTCCTTAAGACTGACTGTGAAGGTGGTGAGTATTCCATCTTCAATAATCAAAACTTTTTTTGGATTAAAGAAAATGTTAAAAAAATTGCAGGTGAATGGCATTTAGAATCCGCAGAATCAAAAGAAAAATTCAAATTATTCAGAGACACTTATCTTCGATTGTTTCCAAATACTAAAGTATTTTCTGTTGACGGTGTCGATATTAAATGGGATTTATGGAATGAACATTTTCTTGAATACTACTTTCAAGTAATTGTTTATATCGATAATAGAGATTAAAGTGGCTTGTAGACAACTAATATTTGTGGAATATCCTTTCTTTCTCCGTAAACTAAGTAAAAACAATTAATATTTCCGGATTCAGAATTAATGTAAACAAGGTCACCTTCAATTCTTTCAACCCAATGTTGGTTGTTTGATCCTATTGGTGTTAAGTTAACTGTAACTGAATTCTCGTCGACTAAATCAACCCAATAATCAGGTAAATAAATAATATTACTATTTGTTTTTCCTCTATGATATACTCCATATTCAGGACCCTCCAAACTACCATATCTTAATCTAAAACCTTCTTTACTTGGATGTGGAATATCAAAAGATTTGGACTCGGCAGTTAAAGTTCCCGTTATAGTTGTATTACCCGATACAGTAGTATCACCACTAGAATTAATAGGAACCGAAGATTCTATTCTATCTGTATAAACCTCAAATACAGCACCAGTCGATGCGGATAAACTCCATAGTAAATCAGATTCAGGATCTTCAATTACTTGGAAATTAGTTCCTGATGTACCCGTAACAACAAGAATTGGAGCACTAGTATTACCTGAAAGTACGGTTCTACCTTCAACGGTCATTCCTGTGGTTCTTATGTCATTGGTATCAAATACGTGCGCCATTATTTGTTTTTATTATAAATATTCATTTTATTATTATATCCCATTTAAACTAACGATAACTTGAGACTTATTAGTTTCATAGGTTGATTCATCAGAGACATTCCATCCACTGATTTGTGTTTCAACGATCATTTTATAATATGCAGGATCCGTGAAATGAGCCAATAATTTTTTATCACTCAAATTCATAACGTTAGTTATTGTTTGGTTACTCTCATCTACTTTAGCGTAAACTCCATCGTTTCTAAGATAATATTTTATCATAATTTACTTTTTTATTTTTAACATCCCTGTAGACAGGTATTGTCCGTATCAGCAATATTATTATTATAGTTTTGTGTTGTAGAACTTAGTGGGTCAGGGCTACCATTAAAACCAAACGTATCAACATTTTCTCCAGCTTGTGCCCCATACGCTGTAGTATCATTACAACTAAAACCTGAATTAATTGTTACAGAATTTGTGACGGTACTTGCTAAATCCCCAACCCATTGGAAGTATACGGTTACATTGGTATCAACATTAATTGCATTTCCTGAACCATCAACAGCTCTTGCTGTAACCTGTACTGCGCCTCCACCAGCTGCTGATTGAGAACCACATATGTTAAAGTAAACCTCAGTTTTAGCTGGAGTTGTTGATGTTGGAGTTGGAGTTACTGGTTGTGTTGATGTTGGTGTTCCTGTTGGTGTTGATGTTGATGTATTTGTTGGAGTTTGTGATGGAGTTTGAGTTGTTGTTGGAGTTGGTGTTACTAAAGTACTACAATCCACATAATCTAAAACTTCTCCATCTGTAAAGACTTGAGCCGCCCATGTTGTACCTCCTTTTTGTAAAAGGAACCATTGACCACTAGAACCACCATTATGTGGCACTGTTAAATTAGAATTATCATAGAAAATCATTCCCACCATAGGTGTTGTATATCCTGGAGGAGCATAAACAACGATACTTGTTGAACCTGCACAAGCATCATAAGTACTACCGTAACCAAATGATGACATATTATATGCAATTGCCAATTGTGTTGGTGTTGGGGTAGTCGTTGATGCTGGCGTTGATGGTGGTGTTGATGGTGGTGTTGATGGTGGTGTTGATGCTGGTGTTGATGTATTTGTTGGTGTTACTGGTGGCGTTGATGTTGGTGTTGATGCTGGTGTTCTTGTTGGTGTATTTGTTGGTGTTGATGTATTTGTTGGTGTCTGTGAAGGTAAAGTACCACATAGGTAAACAGTTTGAAGTACTCCGTTTGCATTTGGAAGAACGGCATAATATGTTTCTTCATACAATAACAAGTACCATCCACTAGCAGCCGGAGCCCAAGTATTTGTTAATCCTGGATTAGTATACATTTGAGCACTTACGGCAGGACTTATTCCTCCTCCAGCCCCTGGCGTTTGATATAAGAAGTCTATACCACTAACCGAACCTAAACAAGCAAAATATTCATTAGCATAATCACCTGAAGACCTTGAGAAAATTGTGGCAGGTGTTGTTGGTGTTGGAGTTCTTGTTTGAGTATTACTTGGTGTTACTGCTGGCGTTCCTGTTTGAGTATTACTTGGTGTTTGTGTTTGACTCGCAGTTATTGATGGAGTCGGTGTTTGTGTTTGACTTGCAGTTATTGATGGAGTCGGTGTTTGAGTTTGACTTGCTGTTATAGAAGGTGTTGGTGTTTGTGTTTGGCTCGCAGTTATTGATGGAGTCGGTGTTTGAGTTCTTGTTGGAGTATTACTTGGTGTTTGTGTTTGAGTTGGTGTTTGTGTTTGAGTTAGAGTTTGCGTTTGACTCGCAGTTAATGTTGTTGTTGTGCTTGGTGTAGGAGTTTGAGTTTGAGTTACCGTATTACTTGGAGTTTGAGTTTGACTTGGAGTTTGAGTTTGACTTGGCGTTTGTGTTTGACTTGGCGTTTGTGTTTGACTTGCAGTCAATGTTGTTGTTGTGCTTGGTGTAGGAGTTTGAGTTTGACTTTGCGTTTGTGTTTGACTTGCAGTCAATGTTGTTGTTGTGCTTGGTGTAGGAGTTTGAGTTTGAGTTACCGTATTACTTGGGGTTTGAGTTTGGCTTGGCGTTTGTGTCTGACTTACAGTTAATGTTGTTGTTGTACTTGGAGTTGGTGTTTGTGTTTGAGTTAGTGTTTGTGTTTGAGTTGGTGTTTCAGTTGCGGTTAATGTAGTTGTAGTTGTTGGTGTCTGAGTTGCTATTTGAGTCGCAACAGGAGTTTCAGTTGGGGTTGCAGTTAAGGTTGTGGTTGTTGTCGGAGTTTGCGTTTGTGTCTGAGTTGGAGTTTCAGTTGAAGTTGCGGTTAAAGTTGTAGTTGTTGTTGGAGTTTGACTTGATGTATTTGTTGGTGTTAACGTATTTGTTGGTGTTAACGTATTTGTTGGTGTAACCGTAGGCGTTTGAGTTTGACTTGATGTATTAATTGGTGTTAACGTATTTGTCGGTGTAACCGTAGGTGTTGTCGTTGGAGTCGGTGTTGGAGGTAATATTCCTAACCCAAGAACTGCCCTTGCCCTACCCTGTAATAGTGATCTTCCGTTTAATAGTATTGACATTAATTAAATGACATTTAAATAAGACTAGCAATCCAATAAACATCGCCAGTTAATGGTGTATTACTATTTGAATTAATTTTAAACCCTCCTGCAATAACATTTTCAACGGTCCATGATCTCGCATCTGCGCCTGTAACCACAACTGAATACCCCGTACTAGGATAAGCAGGTGATAATATAACAGTATAAGTTAACGGTGTCCCTGTGAAGAATGTATTTGTAACATATCCCGATTTTGTAGATCCTTCAACAACAATATCACCTATACCTGAAACTATTTTCCAATTAGATCCATCACTAATAACCTCAACAGTGTCATTTTGAGTTAATGAAATAGATAAATTACCATCAATAGTTTGAGAACTTGTTGTATTAAGCGTTACCACACCATTACCACTATTTTTGATAATATATTGTTTACCACTTATACTTCCTGCTGATGGTAATGTAATAGTAAACGTTCCTGAAGGAGCATTTATTAAATACTCATTAGGTCCAATAGTACAAGTATCAGTAACCCCTGTATACGGAAATGTTACACCACCTAAAGATTTAATCCCTTTCCTTACAATAAATTCGTTTGCCATTATTATTAAGTTTGTTAAGAAATAAAGGGGAAGATAAACTTCCCCTTCTTATCTTTATTCTATCACGTATTCAAGTGTTACTCTATCTACGTCTTTACGTTCTGCTTGTACTAAGAAACATGCGTTTATTATACCTGTTTCAGAATCTAAATGAACTATATTGTTTTCAACTTTAACCAAATAGTGTGTTGTTGTATCTCCTATTGGAGTGAATTGAACTGTGAAACTACCTTCATGTACTAATTTAGTCCAATAGTCAGGTAATTCAATGGTTTTTGAAGTTGTAATACCTCTAAAATAAACACCATGTTCTGGTCCTTCCAATACACCATATCTTAATCTATATCCTTCTTTTGTTGGGTGAGGAATATCAAATGACTTTGATGCTGCTGTAAAATTCCCTGTGACATTAGCATCCCCTGTAACATTGAGTGTTGTACCATCAAAAGTTAAATTAGCTTCAGCGTTAAGTTCACCTGCGTTTCCTGTTGCCGTAGTAACCCTATTATTAGCATTGTTAAGAATATTTGCCGAACCTGAAGTTCCACTTGATCCTGAACTACCACTTGTTCCTGAAGATCCACTCGATCCAGATGTTCCTGAAGATCCACTTGATCCAGATGTTCCTGAAGATCCACTTGTTCCCGATGAACCATTTGTACCATTACTTCCACTAGTTCCTGATGAACCGCTTGATCCAGATGTTCCTGAAGATCCGCTTGAACCACTAGTTCCTGATGAACCGCTTGAACCACTAGTTCCTGATGATCCACTTGTTCCTGAAGAACCATTACTTCCACTTGTTCCTGAAGAACCACTTGATCCAGATGTTCCACTTTCTCCTGATACTCCACTTGTTCCTGAAGAACCTGAACTTCCACTTGTTCCCGAAGAACCACTTGATCCAGATGTTCCTGAAGAACCACTAGTTCCTGATGATCCATTTGTACCATTACTTCCACTTGTTCCTGAAGAACCTGAACTTCCACTAGTTCCTGAAGATCCACTTGATCCAGATGTTCCTGATGAACCACTAGTTCCTGATGAACCACTAGTTCCTGAAGAACCATTTGTTCCTGATGATCCACTTGTCCCTGAAGAACCATTTGTACCATTACTTCCAGATGTTCCTGAAGAACCTGAGCTTCCACTAGTTCCTGAAGAACCACTAGTTCCTGATGAACCACTTGAACCAGATGTTCCTGATGAACCACTTGTTCCTGAAGATCCATTTGTTCCTGATGTTCCTGAAGAACCATTTGTACCATTACTTCCACTTGTTCCTGAAGAACCTGAACTTCCACTAGTTCCTGAAGATCCACTTGATCCAGATGTTCCTGATGAACCACTAGTTCCTGATGAACCACTAGTTCCTGAAGATCCATTTGTTCCTGATGTTCCGTTTGTACCATTAGACCCTGAAGTTCCTGAAGAACCGCTTGATCCAGATGTTCCTGATGAACCTGAACTTCCACTAGTTCCTGAAGAACCGCTTGAACCAGATGTACCTGAAGATCCTGATGTTCCTGAAGAGCCATTAGTACCCGATGTTCCGTCTGTTCCATTACTACCAGATGTTCCTGAAGAACCACTTGTTCCTGATGAACCACTTGAACCAGATGTTCCTGAAGAACCTGAGCTTCCACTAGTTCCTGATGAACCGCTTGAGCCAGATGTTCCTGATGAACCACTTGTCCCTGAAGAACCATTTGTACCATTACTTCCAGATGTTCCTGAAGAACCTGAGCTTCCACTAGTCCCACTTGATCCTGAACTACCACTAGTTCCTGAAGAACCGCTTGAGCCAGATGTTCCTGAAGAACCACTTGTTCCTGAAGAACCATTAGTACCTGATGTTCCGTCTGTTCCATTACTACCACTAGTTCCTGATGAACCACTTGTTCCAGATGAACCTGAACTACCGCTTGTTCCTGAAGAACCACTTGATCCAGATGTTCCTGAGCTACCATCCGTTCCGTTAGAGCCGCTTGTTCCTGAAGATCCACTTGAACCAGATGTCCCTGAAGATCCACTTGAACCACTAGTTCCTGAAGAACCGCTTGATCCAGATGTTCCTGAAGAACCACTTGTTCCTGAAGAACCGTCGGTACCATTTGATCCGCTAGTTCCTGAAGAACCACTAGTTCCTGATGAACCATTAGTACCTGATGTTCCGTCTGTTCCATTACTACCACTAGTTCCTGATGAACCACTTGATCCAGATGTTCCTGAACTTCCACTAGTTCCTGATGATCCTGAACTACCACTTGTTCCTGATGAACCACTTGTTCCTGATGAACCATTAGTACCTGATGTTCCGTCTGTTCCATTACTACCACTAGTTCCTGAAGAACCACTTGAACCACTAGTTCCTGAACTACCGCTTGTTCCTGAAGAACCACTTGAACCACTAGTTCCTGAACTACCGCTTGTTCCTGAAGAACCGTCGGTACCATTTGATCCGCTAGTTCCTGAAGAACCACTTGTTCCTGAAGATCCACTTGATCCAGAGGTTCCTGATGAACCATCTGTTCCGTTAGAACCACTTGTTCCTGAAGAACCACTTGTTCCTGAAGAACCACTTGTTCCTGAAGAACCGTCGGTACCATTTGATCCGCTAGTTCCTGAAGAACCGCTTGATCCAGATGTTCCTGATGAACCATCTGTTCCGTTAGAACCACTTGTTCCTGAAGATCCACTTGAACCAGATGTTCCTGAAGATCCACTTGAACCAGATGTTCCTGATGAACCATCAGTACCATTTGACCCGCTAGTTCCTGATGAACCATCAGTACCTGAACTACCACTAGTTCCTGAAGAACCATTTGTTCCTGATGTTCCACTTGAACCTGAACTACCTGATGTTCCTGAAGAACCTGATGTTCCACTAGATCCAGCGTTTGTTCTTGTTTCTAATTTATTAGTTGCTGTATTTAAAACAACAACTTGATCTGATGTACTACCTGAGTTAACTCCGTATACAATCAGACCTTTACGGGCTACGAATTCATTATTACCTGCCATAGTTTTCTTTTTTCACTTTCCAAAAGAAAAATTCTTTTATGTTTATTAATCTATAAATATTGAAATAATTGTTATTATTGTTGTGAGCATAAAAAAAGCCATTCAAATGTTCTGAATGGCTTTTTATTTATTTTATTTTTTTTAGAAAATAACTCTACTTCCTACTTTAACTGTCCATGTTCCTGCGGTAACAACAACCTGAAGTAATATATTTCCACCACTTATTGTCGTTGAAAAAGAAATTCCTGTAGTCGATCCATTCAGATCTGGAGTTGAATATTCAGTAAATACTGATAAAGTTCCGTCCCAAACTGCAATAACTGTACCAGCTCTTCTATTTGTACCATCAGAAACATAATAATCATAAACTGCTGAGTTTCCTGAAGTAACCGGTATTGAAGATATTGTCGATGTACCCGTACCAATTGATGATCCTGAGTCTGAACTTATGAATTCGTCTCCGATTTGAATAGTATTTCCCGTTAAACTCATGTGAGTTCCGTTAAACTGTAAATTCTCTTCTCCCTCAATCAGTCCACTTGTGCCGGTCGCTGTTAATAAATAATTGTTTACATTATTATTAATTGTCGCTGATCCTGAAGTACCACTTGATCCTGATGATCCTGAAGTCCCTGATGATCCTGATGATCCTGAAGTCCCTGAAGAACCTGAAGTTCCTGATGAACCATCTGTTCCGTTAGAACCGCTAGTTCCTGATGAACCAGAAGTTCCTGAAGAACCATCTATTCCACTAGTTCCTGATGAACCACTTGAACCTGATGAACCTGAAGTTCCTGATGAACCGTCTGTACCATTAGATCCACTTGTTCCTGAAGAACCGTCTGTTCCACTAGAACCTGATGTTCCTGAAGAACCATCTGTTCCGTTACTTCCACTTGTTCCTGATGAACCTGAAGTTCCTGAAGAACCATCTATTCCACTAGTTCCTGATGAACCACTTGAACCTGATGAACCTGAAGTTCCTGATGAACCGTCTGTACCATTAGATCCACTTGTTCCTGAAGAACCGTCTGTTCCACTAGAACCTGATGTTCCTGATGAACCGTCTGTTCCATTAGATCCACTTGTTCCTGAAGATCCACTTGTTCCTGAACTACCATCAGTTCCGTTAGATCCAGAAGTTCCTGATGATCCATCTGTTCCGCTAGATCCGGAAGTTCCTGATGATCCATCTGTTCCGTTACTTCCACTTGTTCCTGAAGATCCGTCTGTACCATTACTTCCACTTGTTCCTGAAGATCCGTCTGTTCCGTTAGAACCACTAGTTCCTGATGAACCATCTGTACCGCTAGATCCAGAAGTTCCTGAAGAACCATCTGTTCCGTTAGAACCGCTAGTTCCTGAAGAACCGTCTGTACCATTAGATCCACTTGTTCCTGAAGAACCGTCTGTTCCACTAGAACCTGATGTTCCTGATGAACCGTCTGTTCCATTAGATCCACTTGTTCCTGAAGATCCACTTGTTCCTGAACTACCATCAGTTCCGTTAGATCCAGAAGTTCCTGATGATCCATCTGTTCCGCTAGATCCAGAAGTTCCTGATGATCCATCTGTTCCGCTAGAACCACTAGTTCCTGATGAACCGTCTGTTCCATTACTTCCACTAGTTCCTGAAGAACCGTCCGTACCATTTGATCCGCTAGTTCCTGATGAACCGTCCGTACCATTTGATCCGCTAGTTCCTGAAGAACCTGAAGTTCCTGATGAACCTGAAGTTCCATTAACACCACTTATACCTGAAGTTCCACTTGTTCCTGAACTACCATCAATACCTGAAGTACCACTTGAACCATCTATTCCGCTAGTACCTGATGAACCATCTGTTCCGCTAGATCCAGAAGTACCTGATGAACCGTCTGTTCCGTTAGAACCGCTAGTCCCTGAAGAACCATCTGTTCCGCTAGATCCAGAAGTACCTGATGAACCATCTGTTCCGCTAGATCCAGAAGTACCTGATGAACCGTCTGTTCCATTACTTCCACTAGTTCCTGAAGAACCATCTGTTCCACTAGTTCCTGAAGAACCATTTGTTCCGTTAGAACCGCTAGTCCCTGAAGAACCATCTGTTCCGTTAGAACCGCTAGTCCCTGAAGAACCATCTGTTCCGTTAGAACCGCTAGTCCCTGAAGAACCATTTGTTCCACTAGTTCCTGAAGAACCATCTGTTCCACTTGAACCTGAAGTTCCAGAACTTCCATCTATACCGCTAGTTCCTGATGAACCATTTGTACCACTTGTTCCATCTATACCACTTACACCTGAAGTACCACTAGTACCTGAAGAACCATCTGTTCCGTTAGAACCACTTGTTCCTGAAGATCCGTCTGTTCCACTTGAACCATCTGTTCCGCTTGATCCAGATGTTCCTGAAGAACCGTCTATTCCGCTAGTTCCTGATGAACCACTTGTTCCTGATGAACCATCTGTTCCATTAGATCCAGAAGTTCCTGAAGAACCATCTGTACCTGAGCTACCACTTGTTCCTGAAGAACCATCTGTACCACTAGAACCTGAAGTTCCTGATGAACCATCTGTTCCGTTACTTCCGCTAGTTCCTGAACTACCATCTGTTCCGTTTGAACCTGAAGTTCCTGAACTACCATCTATACCACTTGTTCCTGAAGATCCGTCTGTACCATTACTTCCACTAGTTCCTGATGAACCATCTGTACCATTACTTCCACTAGTTCCTGATGTTCCTGAAGAACCTGAAGTTCCTGAAGAACCATTTGCGCCCATTGAACCTGTTAATTCCATTAACCAACTACTTGATGGTGATGAAATTGGTGTTCCACCACAACCTAATACCTGCATATGAATAGCCCAACCAAATCCACCTGCGAATTGAATTAGAGTTATTCTACCTGTATAGTAGAATGTACTACCGCTTGTTTGGTCAACAATATTGATAAAGTTACCTATAGCAAATGCTCCAGGGTCTGCAACATAAAAATTAATATTTGTACCAACTATAGAACAATCAGTTACGAAAGTTTGACCGACAGTTTGAGCACTAAACCCTAACCCTGATGCTCCACTTGTTCCTGAAGATCCTGAGGTCCCACTTGATCCGTCTACACCACTAGTTCCTGAAGAACCATCTGTTCCGTTAGAACCGCTAGTTCCTGAAGAACCGTCTGTACCACTAGAACCTGATGTTCCTGAAGATCCGTCTGTACCATTACTTCCACTAGTTCCTGAAGAACCATCTGTACCACTTGATCCACTAGTTCCTGAAGAACCATCTGTTCCATTAGAACCGCTAGTTCCTGATGAACCTGAAGTTCCTGAAGAACCATCTATTCCACTTGTTCCTGAGCTACCATCTGTTCCGTTAGAACCACTAGTTCCTGATGAACCATCTGTACCATTAGAACCTGAAGTTCCTGATGAACCATCTGTACCATTAGAACCTGAAGTTCCTGATGAACCATCTGTTCCGTTACTTCCACTAGTTCCTGAAGAACCATCTATTCCACTTGTTCCTGAAGATCCGTCTGTACCACTTGTTCCTGAAGATCCGTCTGTACCATTACTTCCGCTAGTTCCTGATGAACCATCTGTTCCGTTAGATCCGCTAGTTCCTGATGAACCATCTGTTCCGCTAGATCCGCTAGTTCCTGAAGAACCATCTGTTCCATTACTTCCGTTAGTTCCTGAAGAACCGCTTGATCCAGAAGTTCCTGAAGAACCGTCCGTACCATTTGATCCGCTTGTTCCTGAAGAACCGTCTACACCTGAGCTTCCACTTGTTCCTGAAGATCCACTTGAACCATTTGTTCCTGAAGATCCGCTTGTTCCATCTGTACCATCAACACCTGATATACCACTAGTTCCTGATGAACCGTCTGTTCCATTACTTCCACTAGTTCCTGAAGAACCATCTATTCCACTTGTTCCTGAAGTTCCTGAGCTACCGCTAGTTCCTGAGCTACCATCTGTTCCGTTAGAACCACTAGTTCCTGAAGAACCGTCTATTCCACTTGTTCCTGATGAACCATCTGTTCCGTTAGAACCACTTGTTCCTGAAGAACCGTCGGTACCATTTGATCCGCTAGTTCCTGATGAACCGTCGGTACCATTTGATCCGCTAGTTCCTGATGAACCAGAAGTTCCGCCTGTAAATTCTATAATTGCTAATCCTGTGCCTCCACTTGTCACAGTACCTCCTGAAACAGTAAGTCCTGTAACCGAAGTTACTGTTGTAACACCATCAGATACTGATAAAGATCCACCTGAGCCACCTGTTGTATAAACTCTCCATCTCGCATTTTCTCTTGTAACACCGTTAACACCTTCAATTGTAGATCCTGTCCACGCATTTACAAAGTTTTGACCAGCAACGTTTCCTGGAGGACTTGTACAGATGTAGTTGTCACCAGATGGTATTAATGCACCTGAAGTTTCAGCTGCATTCCATAGAGTTGCGTAGTTATCAATTTGTAATTGATAAGTTGTATCTGCCGTAATAACATATACCAACATACCCAATCTACGTCTACCTGTTGAGATCTCGTCACTATTAACGTAAACCTGATCAGGAACCGAAAAAGGCTCATTATAAGCAAATTCAATTGGAATTGTATTTGCGGAATTTGTTACTGATCCGCCCGGTCCTATTGGATCATAAATTAAATCTTGATGTGAATAAACTTCCATATATCCTCCAATGGATAATACTGAGAAGTTTGTACCTTGCGGATTATCAAGTGCAACCGAGTCGGGTCCGTTTAATAACGTTCCTGAAATTGGATTTTTGTACTGAAAGCTCATGTGTTTTTTATTTTTTTTATATTAGGGTGTTACCTTTAAAGTAAATATCGGAAACTGATGCGTTTATTCTGAAATCTGTATTAGTATTTGAAGTATAAACTCTGTAAGTTCCTGCTGGTATTGTACCTCCAGTATATTCTACAGTTAGATTATAATATGCTGATGTCATATTTCTTGCAGTAAGCGCATTTGGATTACCCGCAATGTTTGTAGAAATTTGACTAATTTTTTGTCCGTTTGTTGCTCCTGTTGAAACTATCCATGTATACCATGCATTTCCAGCGGTTCCGCCAGAAACTTTAGTCGTTTGGAATAGATAAGCATTGATTGGATTACCAAAGGCATCGTTACCTCCCGAAGTTGTAGAAATTGGTCCCGTCAAGATAGAAGGTGCTGTTCCTCCCCATCCTGAGAACGATAGATATGCGTTGAATTGACTATTGAATGTTGCAGGGTTTGCTGTGGTTGGAGTATTAATCCAGAATCCTCTCCATGAAGATCCTTGTGATAGCATCCATCCGTTGAACTGTGCATTTACTGCTTGAGGTTCAATTAAAAGATAACCTACTAACGGAGCCGGTGTTGGTGTTGGTGTTGGTGACTCTGTTGGCGTTATTGTTGCCGTAGGAGTTTGTGACTGACTAGGAGTCATTGTTTGAGTTATTGTTGGTGTTTGAGTTATTGTTGGTGTTTGAGTCAGAGTCGGCGTTTGAGTCTCAGTCGGTGTTTGAGTCATAGTCTCGGTTGGAGACGCAGTAATCGATGGCGTCGGTGTCATCGTTTCAGTTGGAGACGCAGTAATCGATGGTGTCGGTGTCATTGTTGGAGTCTCGGTTGGTGTTGGAGTTTCTGTTGCAGTTAAAGTTGTAGTTGTTGTAGGCGTTTGGGTTTGTGTTGGAGTCTCGGTTGGAGTTTCTGTAGGAGTCGGAGTTTGAGTTTCTGTCGCAGTTAAAGTTGTAGTTGTTGTAGGCGTTTGAGTTTGTGTCTGAGTTGGAGTTTCTGTCTGAGTAGGTGTTTGGGTAGGTGTTTGTGTTTCAGTCTGAGTTGGAGTCTCGGTTGGTGTTGGAGTTTCTGTCGCAGTTAATGTTGTTGTAGTTGTAGGTGTTTGTGTTTGAGTTGGTGTCTCGGTTGGCGTTGATGTTTCTGTTGCAGTTAATGTTGTTGTAGTTGTAGGTGTTTGTGTCTGAGTTGGAGTTTGTGTCTGAGTTTGTGTTTGTGTCTGAGTTGGAGTTTCAGTTGCAGTCGCAGTTAATGTTGTTGTAGTTGTTGGAGTTTGTGTTTGAGTTGGTGTTTGAGTTGTTGTCTCAGTAGGCGTAGCAGTTAAAGTAGTTGTTGTTGTTGGTGTCTGAGTTTGAGTTTGACTTGGGGTTTGTGTTGGACTTGATGAAGTCGCTGGCGTTCCTGTTGGTGTGTTAGAAGGAGTTTGAGTTTGAGTTGGTGTTTGAGTTGGTGTCTCTGTTTGCGTTTGAGTTTGTGTTGGAGTAACCGGTGAAGTAACTGAAGGTGTTGGTGTTCCTGTTGGTGTTGTTGCAGGAGTTTCTGTTGGTGTTGGCGTTAATCCTGTTGTAACTGTTGGTGTTGGTGTAGGAGTATTAGATGGTGTTGGTGTTAGAGTACATTCAAATTCAACAACAACCCCATTAAACATATCATATCTCGTAACAGCTGAGTATAAAATATTTGCAGGTAAGATAGCATCTAAGTAGATATCAAATGGTCCTAATGCGTTTGAGTTTGAGGCTAAACGAATGATGTAATTTGTACATCCTGAGACAGTAAGCTGTTGTTCAATTATATTGTCACATCCAGGTGCAGTATTAACAACGAATATAGAGTAGAGGGCCATTCAAGATTTTTTTAATAAATACCTTTTTTTACCGATTTATTTTACGATACTTCAAAAATTTTATGTTGTCACCAAATTATAGTCACATGTTGGGTCTGTAACCGCTAATGTTGTTACACAACTTGCCTCAACAATCGCTAATCCTCCAACGTCACAACTTGAGCTTTGGATGGTAATATCCGTAACGCAAGAACCTTCTTGTATTGTTATTAAGAAAGAACATCCAAATCTACATTCTAATAATTCAATTTTTTCACAACCATTAGCATCAACCATTTTAAGTAAAATGGCAGGAGCAGTTGCAAAAGTTGAAGATAATGTAGCACCTGTCGCAGGAGGTATCGTATTACCTGAAGTAATTGTATAGATTAATGTCTCGTAATTACCGTAATAATCAGAGACATAAACATTAATGGGATATGTTCCCCCCGTAACTGCTGAAATTTCTATTCTTGTCATGTCAAGCACATAATATCGTATACTATAATTAGTTCGATAATTACTTCTTGGCCATTAAGTGATGTTTCACTTCTATCTGTTTCTATGGTTATTTCGTTTGTTAACTGATTTACAGTTACATTTCCTATTCCATAGATACTTTCTAACATAGATTCTATTGTAGAATACCACAAACTATCGGATGGTGGTTGAATTAAACTTGTTCCTGTGAAAAATAATTCTTCTAAAACAACTCCAATTGGTTGAACTTGTACTTTCGCATAAAATTCAGTAGTAACAAGATCACAATTTGTATTTCCTGTGGTTAAATCATCAAATCCTTCATTCAACATTTGTAAAATTCCTCTCTTTGTTGGAGACACTAAATTAAATTGTTCAGCCCCCATTACATAAGATTGATATGACACATATGTTTTATCACAGTCAATAATTGTTGTTCTTGTTTGAGAACATCCGCTTGAATCTAAAACAGTTAAAGAGTAAGTACCGGCAGTTAAACCCGTAACTTTGATTTGTTGTGGGTTTGAATCAACATTATCTGACCAATCATATGTAAATGGAGGAATTCCATCAGATATGAATGCAGTTATTGTTCCTTCAGATCCTTGTCCACACGAAGTTGAGTATAAATTGTAAATTAATGGTGTGCTTGGTGTTATGGTAACTTGTTGTGTTTGAGTACATCCTGAGGCGTCGGTAACAGATATCGTATGCTGACCTGCACTTACGTTAGAAAACGTGACCGCACTTGCAGTTGTATCAATTACATTCTGAATTCCGTCTAAAGAATAATCAAATGGTGAAGTTCCACCGACTGATTTTTCAACAACAATGGTTCCATTATTAGCAGCACATGTTGTTCCCGTTGTTGTGGCGGTTATTGTAAAACTATTTTGTGAAAGTATGGCACTTTCACTTAAAAAGTAACATCCTGAGGAGTCTTCTAATATAACAGTATACGTTCCACCCGATAATTCAGAAAACGTATATGACGCGGCATTTGATGTTATTGAAAATGTTGAGGAGTCAGGATAAACTAAAGTATACGTAAATGGTGATGTACCTCCCAAGGCGGTCACCAATATCGATCCGTCAGCATTACTACAGAAAGAAGGATTAACCTCCAAAATAATGTCTGAAATTCCATTTTCGGTGGCAACATCAACACCCGTAGTAAATTTACAGAGAGCTGCGTCAGTTACTGAGAAATTATAAGATCCTGCAGGTATTCCATTTAAAGTAAAACTTTGAGAATAACTAACGTCAATTGCTCCTGTTGAGGCTGAATAATAGTATGGACCTGTTCCACCTGTAATTGTCATTGTAAGCACACCGTCTGTGTTTAAACACGTCGGAATTGCATCAATAGTAAATGCTCCCAATCCAACAGGATCTATTTGACCGATTGTCTGTTCTTTGATAGTAAAACATCCTGTTGCATCTGTTACTTTAACTGAATATGTTCCTGCTGTAAGTCCTGATAAGGTACTACCTGTTGATCCATCATTCCATTGATATGTAAATGGTTGAACACCAGTTTGTCCTGTCACGATAATTTTTCCTGAGGCTTGTCCACATTGAGTATCATCAACAGGATAAAACCCAAAATCAACAACAACTGAATTGTTTACTATAAAAGTAGAGCTTGTTCCTGAACACCCACCATAATCAACACTAGTCACAAAATAGGTACCAGCAGAAAGATTCTGGAAAGTAAACAAACCTAAACCTGTCAAACCAGATTGTAATAATTCATTATTTGACGTGTATAAAAAATAACCTGTTTCACTAAAATCACTACTTGCATCGGCAGTAACACTACCACTATCTGTATTACAAGTTGTTGCAGATACATCAAGAATACTCGTACAGTTACCTGAAGATACTGGAACGTTAACGTCATATTCTAAGTTAGTTGGTACCGTTGAATCATTAACTCTAAAAGAGTAGGTTGCTGCAGAGAGTCCACTAACAAAAGAATAAGTTTCATATGTAGTTGTTGGATTAAGTGGGTCGAAGTCATAAATTAAAACATCTGTTACATTTATTGGCTGAGCCCACGCAATTGTATATGGTGGAGTTCCTCCAGAAAAACCAACTTGAATTGCACCAGAACCATTGTTCTGACAATCTCCTGTTAAATTAATGTTATAATTAAATGATGCCACTATCGCAACTTATACTAATGTTTATCCCCACATTTAAGCTCAGGGTACTATTCAAATTCTTTGGTACACAATCCATATTCGTTACATTCAATATATTACCGTTAACGAAGTAATTCAACCCATAATCATATAGATTATCCAAATACTCCCCAACAGC